>ERZ794936.117-NODE-117-length-56371-cov-7.910274_pt1 | contig 56371 bp, 33 predicted proteins | sample MGYA00511083_ERZ794936 | MGnify/ENA primary metagenome ERZ794936 (study PRJEB30137, sample SAMN04331409) | food metagenome | isolation source: Y2 must sample point D1 replicate A | place: Australia: South Australia | collected 2014 ... | reverse complement strand
TCTTTGGTTGTTCTTGCTTTGGCTTTTGTTCCTTCTTCTTTTGAGGTGGAGCTAAAGGAGCATCTAAAATGGTGAAATTAGCAAAAATACCAGCAATTATTGGATGAGCCTTAACAGTGTTGAACCATCTCATGAAGACTGGGTGCTTAGCAACCCATTTTTTGTCAAATAAGAAAGAAAATGGCAAGGTTGCTAAAGAAGCAGCATATAAATCAGCAATGGTAATATCTTCACCAGCTAAGTAAGTGAAATCTCTTAATCTGGCTTCAACAACATCAACAATAATGTGCTCAACAGCAGCTTCTTCAGCTTCTAAAGTTTTCTTGTTGTATGGTATGATACCTTTAAATTGCTTGTAAACATTACCACAAGAGTAAGCCAAATCAGAGTTCCATAAGGATAACCATTTGGTTACTAAACTTCTAGTTTTTAAAGAGTCCCCACCTAGTAAAGCATGAGCTTCATCATTTCCAACTTTTTCTAATAAAAATTGAATAATGGCAATGACTTCAGTTAACTTAAAAACATCACCAGTTTTTTCGTCAACATCGACATAAGCTGGGAAACGTTTTTGTGGGAAACTTTTAGCAAAGTTTTCATTAGGACCTGAGATTTCAATATCTAACTTGAAGTATTTGATCAAAGCTGATGGCAAAAGAGATCTGCTGTATGGGACAGTGTAGATAACAGACATGTTTAATTATTGGATTTTAATTATTCCTTGGTGTTTTTTAATTAAAATTTATTACTGCTTTGTCTTAAATACGTAATGAAAGGAAGAATTACGAAAATCCTTGTTGTTTCATGACAACGCATGTTGCACTACAAATTTACATGTCGTCGTTTTTTTATGGGAGAGAATCAATCTCCAAATAGGGTTTTTACCCTTAATTGGTCATTTTTTAGGAGCCATAAGAAATTCCACCCCTTATACAAATTTGGTTTCTAGAAGGTACTTGTCACGTGTTTTTGGTGGCTTTTATCTGAAATGAGAGATGTTTAGACACGCATATCGTAAGAAGCACCAAGTTGATATCTTTTGATGACGATAGTAGCGTTAATAATCAGATTGACCTAACATTTTGGATTTTTTGATCGTTTGGTGATTATTTGGTGTTATTATTGCTATGGCTTGTATTTTTGGTGCAAGGTGAATAACGTAAAAACATAGTGATTTGTTGAGAGAGAGCAAAAGCAGAATGTGCGTTCTAGGAGAAATTTGCAGATGAAAGTCGGACATAATGAAATAAGACATTTGAAACAGTTTCAAAGCTAAGCTGTAGCTAACTTTTGTATCAAATGTTTGCAAAGCACATCTGTAGGTAAAGTTTTGGTGAGAAATGTTCCATATCTAATTTGGAACTAAGCTTTTAGTCAGAAATATTCCTATTATAATCTGGAGCTAACCTATTAGTAACAAAGATTTCATAGCTGATCTGTAACTCAAAACAAGATTAAGCATTCGATAGCATTTTTACAAAAACTACAGATTTCTTGGAAACTGAATACGTAATATACAACAAGTAAACCATCTCCACCTTTGAAGCAGCAAGTTTTAATAATTATAAGCAAAATATTTGTATTTTATTAGTTTCAGATAATTACCATTGTGAGTTATCGACATGCATACTGAAAGTGTGTGTATGTATATTCAGACAGGGATAACATAAAAAAATTTATCATCATTTATAATAAAATGCAAATATAGTTGTTTTATAATCAAAAAAAAAAACTTGTTGCTAAAGATGAACTCTTGCAGACTAGATCTGTTTACTTTGAGAATGAAAACTTCCATTAATCAAGTAATTATAGTCTCTCGACAGGTTTTATTTCTTATTTTTCCTTTGTTAAATCATCACTTAATAAGAATTTCCAACCCAATACTTTCTAAATCCAACCTTACCTTTTCTTATATAATATTTGAAAAAACACAACAAATCCTTGCTTGAAAATTTTTAAATATGAATTATTCAGCTTTACCTAGCATAATAATAATGTTTTCCCAAATAGGGAATAATTTGGTGTAAAAAAGAAATTTTCATTATAAAAAATTGCTTTTTTTTTAATTTTAAATTTTTCTTTCCCAGCGTGAACAATTCACCTATTACAGGTTTCGTACCTCACTCATCTAAGTAAATAAGCTTGAAAACAAAGAAAGTGTAGTAACGAATTTGTTTATAATAATTGTTTATTCTTTTTAATTTTAAATATAGGGCAAAAACCAAATTTAGAAAAATTTCATTAATTTTATATACCATACCTTTAATAGTTTTTTAGCTATTCACTTACACAACATATATACAATGTCTGGAAATTCTTTAGAAGAAAGACTTAAAAGTAATGCTAATGCATTCGACGGATTACTATCATTAATATCTGCTAAATACTACGACAACGAAGACAATAAGGTAAATAACAAAAGAAAACATAGTGAACTAAGTTCCGAAAACGAAGAAGAAGAAGGATTTGGAGAGTATGACAATCAGTGGAAAGCTACCAAAAAATCTAAAGAAGAGATAAAGGAAAACAAAAGAAAAAAGTTTGCCAAAGATGATGTTATCAAAACAGGCTCTGTTAAAGACATGATGGACAATATGGAAAAGCAAAAGCTTGTTACTCCTGCTCAAAAACTTAGAGAAAGATTAAAACAAAAGCAATCTCAACAAAAGGAGGAATCAGAAGAATCCAGTAAAGAAGATGAAATAGATGTTATTTTTGATGATAATGGTAATCCAATCAATGAAAATGCCTCCTCAGAAGCTGAAGAAGAAAGCAAAGATATCAGCGATAACGAACTTGCATACGAAAAGCTTCAAAAAACTAAGGAAAACACAGAAAAAGTACATGAAGAAAAGAAGGAAAGAAAGATGAAAAATATTGAACTCCTTAGATCAAAGTTACAAAACAAAATTTCCTCTCTTAAGCAGAGTAGAAAAGCTGTTGGTTCAAATGTGCAAGGTGCATTGAAGTCTAGAGAAGAATTGTTAGCTCAAAGAAAGAAGAGAGAAGAGTTAATCAAACAAAGAAAAGAGGAAGCTGAAAGTGATGACGATGAAGATGAAGACAATGACTCCAGTGATTCTGAATCTGACTTTGATATTGATGAAGATATTAACGCTGACAATGTCATGTACGGAAGCATTAACTTTGACGATGGATCTAAAGTAACTTCAGACTTACAAAGAATAAGAGGAAAGACAGAAAAAGCTGCCAATGCCAAAAAAGGACCAGCTAAGAGAGATTATAAAGCACAATTGAGATTACTTGAAAAGAAGAAATCTAAACTTGCAAACAAGGATGAAATGGAGCAAATCAAAGAAATTGAAAACAAAGGTTGGCAAAAGGCTATGCTTGCAGCTGAAGGTATCACTGTAAGAGATGACGAAAAGTTGTTGAAAAAAGCCTTGAAAAAGAAAGAGCAGAAGAAAAGAAAATCTGCTGTCCAATGGCAAGATAGAAAGCAACAAGTCATCACCACTATTGCTGAAAGAACAAAGAGAAGAGAAGAAAATCTAAGAATGAGAAAAGAAAACAAGGGTAAAAAGAGAAAGAATCAAACTAAAATGAAAAAGTCTCTGAAGGGTAAAACCATGGTCAAAAAGGCTATGGAAAACTCATCTAAGAAGGGAAATAAGAAGGGTGGTAATAACAACAAAAGAGCTGGCTTTGAAGGTAGTATGAAGAGAAAATAAGTTATGAATTAATGTCTGCATGCATTTAAGGTATTTTTTTTTCTTTGGACTTTTTTAATGATGAATTTTTGCTTTGTTTTTGTTTTTTCTTTTTTTTAAAGTCTTTTGGAGATAAACCAGTTTTAAAAATTGCAATTAATTCATTCTAATTATTTTCTGTATATATTTGTGATTATTATTTGATTTATTTCTTACTTAATTTTAAGAACTTTGCCATTTTGTCCTCGAACTTTTGTTTTTTCAAAGCAGCTTTTGAAGCCTCTGAATTGTTCTCATGGGTTTTGTCATTCTCGTTCTTTTTATCAAAAAGCTCTCGTAATTGTATACTTTTTTTAAGATAAGGAACAGTTCTTTCTTGGGTTTTAAAGATCAAAGATGTTCTTTTTTCAAACCCCAAATCTCTTATCAAAAGCAATCTATTAGATCGTTCCACGCGCTTTAGAGGATGAGCAAAGTGTAGTTCAAACGGAGAGTCAGGCTTTTCTAAACTATTAGTAACAAAATCATATAGCAGTTCCGATGTTTCTGTTTTTGTAAATTTAGCCTGTAAAATAGTTCTATCTGGGAATTTGATTCGTATGTGGCATTCATCAATTTCTCCCTTACTTTTGTTTTTGAAATCTGGAAAATCATTGGATGAATCTTTTTTTATATGCTCATAGTAGTTCTTAAAGTCATCAAGTGTCACTTCAGCATCATAACCATCGCCTTTATCTATAGCAAGTTTTTCACTTGGAGCAATAACAACTGCGTCCCTATCAAACAGTGTTTCTTGTTTTGGATTTTCTACCTGTGATTTGATTTCTGCATTATTTTGTAGAGCTTTTTGCTTTGCATCTTTCTTGAGTGGCTTAGAAACACTTGATAAGCTAGCTTTGATCTTATCACCAACACTTTCTTTTGGTTTTGTTTGTTTCTCATCCAACTTTGCATCTACAAAAATACCAATTTTCATTGAGCTGACAACACCTATGTCTTTAAAACTCAAATTTTTGTCAAGAATGTCTTTGAAAGCAACTTTTTTTGTTAGTACCTGTAAGCTGACACTTTCTCTTAAAAAAGATTTGACGACCTCATCACTTGTATGTGTAGGCTCAACTGATAAAATTTTGTAGTAGTTACGAACAATGTCGTAAACAGGTTTGTTCAAGTCTTCAACATCGACAATAGCTGTTTCGTTACTCTTAGAGTTAACAAGTTTTAATTTAGGCATAGTGATATGCGATCCTGGTTAATGGCTTTAATATTGCCACCTAGCAAAGCTAATGCTAACACCCATTTTTTGGCTTTTTTTTTTTTGCTGGGCAAACTGTGTACTTCGGTGTTAAGGCTATCTCCACACACACATCTAAAGAGATATGATCATGTCAATCAACACAGATGAACTGTGATTTCCATCGATTAGATTAAGAATGGCTCGACGTAAACCTCTCTATTTGCCCATGCCTACTAGCTGATAAAGGAGAAGACAAAAAAAAAGGAGCCCATATGACAATGTGATTTTTCAGTGTTGCAAATTGATCCTGATATTACGTATTTAACCGGGCTAATATATGCGGTTTAACACCCAATTTACGTTGATTATTCTTACAGCACATGCATTTTTTTTTTTCTGGTTGTTAAATGCTAATATACAACAGATATGAAAAACACCAATAAACAGAGCAACTAGAATCTAATATGACAGCTGAAGAAGTTAAAGACAAAAAGGAAGAGATACATATTTTCAGCTCTAGTGATGAAGAGAGTAAGGCTATTAGAGAAAAATTAATAAAAGAATACTCTTACAAAGGCTACTACAAAACATGGAATAGTTCGAAAACTCTTGCCGAAAGAGAATACGAGATTTTATCCACTTTAACCAATGTTTTAAATCTGAACAATCCTAAAATAAACGTTGAAATCATTGACACTGATATTGACTACCAAACCGAATATCAAGCCTCTTTGAAGAAAGATAAGAAGGAGATTAATACCATCCACGAGTTGTCCATAGATAATCAAACCAACTTAACTGCCGGTTCCCAAAAAGAAGTTGTATTATTACATGGATACGGTGCTTCTTTAGGTTTATTCTACAATAATTTTGAAGCTTTATCTACTTTGGAAAATACCAAAGTCCATGTACTTGATTTGCTTGGATTTGGGTTATCTTCCAGACCTAAGTTTCCAAAAAGAAAAGCTAAAGAAAAAACCACTTTTGAATGTACTTATGAAAAGGACATAAAAGACAAGGAAACCGGTGAAGTTAAACCAACGATTGTATCGGAAAGTGTCAATGTTAAGACATCTTTAGAAGACGTTGAAATTGCTGAAAACTTCTTTGTAGATTCTCTAGAGTCATGGAGAAAGCAAAAAGAGATTGAAAAGTTCACTTTGATTGGACATTCGTTAGGTGGATATTTGAGTAGTTGTTACGCGATAAAATATCCCGAACGTGTTACCAAACTGATCTTGTTATCACCTGTGGGCTTAGAAACATCATCATTTGATTTGACCAAAGACAACAACGATACAAAGACTAAAATAGAGGTATCTGAAAAAGATCTTAATGCTGCTCCTGATGTTCAACAAGAGTTTCCCCAAGACTTGCATGTGAACCTTTCTAAATTGAAGAAAAAGGGATTTTTAAATTCTGACACCCACGGACATGTTACTGTTGCACCTAACATGCCAAGTGCTTTGAAATTATTTTGGAGAACAGAAATATCTCCATTTAGTTTTGTAAGAAAATCTTACTTTTTGGGCCCATCAGTAATGAAACACTGGTCTTTTACCAGATTCATGAATTTAAAAGATGAGGCCAAGATCCTTAATATGCATGAATACTGCTATGCTTGTTTTGCTGGAAAAGGCTCCGGTGAATTCTGTATACCAAGAATATTAAGTCCGGGTATTTTGCCATACAATCCTTTATTGAAAAGAGTACCAAATAACCTTCAATGTGAGTCTTTGTGGGTATATGGTGACTCTGACTGGATGAACAGCTCTGCTGGAGCTGCCATGTGTAAGAAAATAAACGACATCGGAAAATACAAAGCCGACTTTGAAATTGTTTCCGATGCAGGTCATCACATGTACTTAGATAATCCAAAAGAATTTAACTCTATGATTCTAGATTACATTAAAAAGTAAAAACCTTGTATATAAAAAAAAGAGTTTTGAACAACTTACGTTAGTTTTAAAAGAATTAATTCGTGTTCTTATCTTGTCACGTGCGTACCTTATTTATTTAGTACATAGCTTTTTAAATCATTTTGTTATATATATATATTTTTTTTAAAATATATAGGTAAAATTCAATAGAAAAGGAACCCATCACCCAATAACAATTCCTATCTGGTCAATGCTTGATCCTTATATAAGACTGAAAGAAGCGGTAATATTAGATAAATTACTGATAGTTAAATTACTTCTCCGAAGATACCCAGAATTACTACACCAAGCCGATTACGCAAACAATGGTTGGTCATTGTTGCATTATGCTTCTTTTTATGGCAACTACTTGATATGTGTATTTCTAATTCAAATGGGATGTGATGCCAACAATAATATCAAAAAAGACCTAAAAGGAAACTTAGCAATTCATCTAAGTATTATAAAAGGAGACGAACAAACATGCCATCTTCTTTTACAGCATTTTCCTACGAGTATTGAGTATACAGATGCTGAAGGAAACACGCCTTTGTTACTTGCTTGTAAGCATGGACATCATAAACTTGTAAGCTTGCTTTTGAGCTGTGCAGCAAATCTAAGAGCTAAAAATTTTGAAGATGATTCAGCTTTACACGTAGCTTTGAAACATGGTAATTTGGATTGTTGTGAGGTACTAATAAAAGCAGGTTTGGATGATGATATTTTGAACAGTGCCGGATACAAGCCTAGTGATGTTGCATTTACATTTGAGATTCAAAGGAAATATCTTGAGTATTTAGATGAAATCGAAACGTTCAACACTGATGAAGTACTTCAAAATGACTTGTATGGTGGAGTTAACAGTATTCATACGCCAAAGGTTAAAGTAAATTACAAATCTAAAGCAACGTTGCCTGAGATATACACAACAAATTCTCACAGAAACAGTATAAGTTTAAGTGGTAATCATAAAAATCAAAGTGTTTTTGAAACACCTAAACGGGCTGTTCCCAAAAGGTCTCCTTCAGAGACAATTTATATGTCGACAACTGTAGATAATTCTTCACCAAATACCAACAAAGAAAAGAAAAATCTTTCTTTGAAAACAAACAACATTGTTCACTCATATGATGAATATGATGACAATGACGGTACTGTTGCAACACCATTGTTGAGTGGGAATAGAAATAATCTTTTTTTCAATTACAATAATAATCCAAGTAAAACTAGTCTAGTCAGGAAATCATCGGAAGAATCATTGGCTAAAATATCAGAGAGATCAAGAGAATTTAGAGAGAGTAGTATAGAATCTGAGGTTGCATCTAAGGACTTCAATAAAGTTATGTCATTATCAAATGAAAAAAAGGAGCTGAACGGTAATTCGAATTTCAAAAGGCAGTCTTTATTAGCAACGGTTCCTATATCCAAAGTGCGTGATTTTGATTAATTACAGAATTTATATACATCTATAAATGTTTAATATTTTTTATTTTACTTATCAAATACATGCTTAGTTATGGCAACTTTTGTTTACAAGATTATGAAAATATGCTTGGTAGTGATACTTACAGCCAGGATTGAAATGACTTTTACAGTTGTAACATTTCAAAATACCGTCTTCTTCCAAATTTTTATATTGATCAAATGTCATCTCTGTTTTACAAATCCCACATATCACCAAGTTTTTGTTTTTATCTGCAACCAAATCGTACTTTTCAACAACATGGTCAGCAGGATTTGTTTCTTCATGGCATGAATAACAAGAATAATAAACTGCTGGGCAACATTTAAATTTCAAAGCTATAACATCAAGTTCGCTGTGCCAATGCTTACATCTGCTATCTTCATCCACCAATATACCTTTGATTAATGAGCTCATTATCAATCTAAGCGGATTGGTATGCCTTCCACTGAGAAGTTAGTGAATGGTGGTCTTTTCTGACCATTCCTGATAACATAACGAAGGACATTTTTAAAAAAAACAAAAAAGGTTCTAGAATGAAAAAATAATAATAATTGTTCCATGTCGGATTTACGTTATAAAAAACAGTTATCACCGATAATAAAATTACATAATCAAAGACGCCATAAATGATTAATCAAGTATATAAGACTAAAGAGTTATTAATGATTCCATTTTCTTCTACTTGAAAGAAATTCATCTTTGAGTACTGCCAATGTACTGGCTATTAAAGAATAGCAAAATCATCCAAACCAGCACAAAACATATAAGAAAAATGTCATTTCAAAGTGGAAACAACAAAAACATCGAATATATTCCAATCAACGAAATTAAAAGACCTATACAACCGGACTTAGACCTACAAAAAGTCGATAGCATGGTTAGCTTTTTGAAAGGGGTTCCAGTAGCTTCTAAAACATGCACTTTAGAGCAAGCGGAAACATTAGGAGGTGAGTTGCCTGCATTAGATGTATTTCTTATAATAAAAAGAGAACAAGATGCTCAGGGCAACATGATTAAAAAAAAGCATTACTTTTCCTTCGCATCTTGCCATAGACTAACGGCCTATTCCAGACTGCAAGAGGAGTTTCCTAATCAGGAAATCAAGGCAAAATGTAAGGTTTTTCCCACCACTGAAAACCAGTTAAAATTGTACTTAGGGGCATCAATTATATAGAGTCATTCTCCCATGATTAATTAGGTTATCCTTAAACCCGTTATGATTAAGGGAAGGAAATGCCCGATTTACGTTTTTACATCCAGCCTGCAAGTGAGCGTTTTTTTTTTTTTGGTTGGTTGAAAAAAACATGATCAGCTTGTTTTTTTTTTCCCCCTAGTACGTCGTTTTGTTCATTCAATAATGAATTCACATATAATATAAGCTTAATATGATGACAGATTAAATCATTTTGTTGATTATATATATTTAGTCATTTATACATGAATAAAGACCAAGCATTGATTTAATAAAAGAATCCTTTTTAAAAGCCCCCCAGAAAAGTTACTCTACCTTTTTTTTTTTTTAAACCATCCTATTTAAACTATACGAAACGTTTCCAAAAAAAAAAATAATAACGAATACCTTTACTTCGAACATTTAAATTTATTTATTATTTATCATACTCACTTTGAATCTACAAACAATATAGAATGTTGCAAACCACTTTTTCTAGAAGATTATTTTCCCAATCCATGGCCAACCAATATAAAGTCGCTGTCTTAGGTGCCTCTGGTGGTATCGGTCAACCTTTATCCTTGCAAATGAAGCTAAACCACAAAGTTAGTGAATTAAGATTATACGATTTAAGATTAGCTAAGGGTGTTGCCGCTGATTTGTCCCATATCCCAACTGACTCCAAGGTTATCGGTTACTCCAACGATGAACCAGAAGGTTTAGCTAAAGCTTTAGATAACGCTGATGTTGTTTTAATTCCAGCCGGTGTTCCAAGAAAGCCAGGTATGACCAGAGATGACTTATTCTCCATCAATGCTGGTATTGTTAGAGACTTAGCCGAAGCTGTTGCCAAGAACTGTCCAAACGCTTCTATCTGTGTCATTTCTAACCCTGTCAACTCCACTGTTCCAATTGTTGCCAAGGTCTTACAAAAGCACGGTGTTTACAACCCAAAGAAATTATACGGTGTCACTACTTTAGATATCATCAGAGCTTCCAGATTCATTTCTGAAGTTGAAGGTACCAACCCAACCCAAGAAAAGGTCAATGTTGTTGGTGGTCACTCTGGTATCACCATCATCCCATTAATTTCCCAAACCAACCACAAATTAATGCCAAAGGAAGTCAAGGACAAGTTAATCCACAGAATCCAATTCGGTGGTGATGAAGTTGTCAAGGCTAAAGACGGTGCTGGTTCCGCTACTCTATCTATGTCTTATGCCGGTGCTGTCTTTGCTGATAAGGTCTTAGATGGTTTATTAGGTGAAAAGGATGTTATTGTCAACTCCTTCGTCGAATCTCCATTATACAAGGAGGAAGGTATCGATTTCTTCTCTTCCCCAATCACTTTAGGTCCAGAAGGTGTCCAAAAGGTTCACCCAATTGGTGAAATCTCTTCTGAAGAAGAAGCTTTATTAGCTGAATGTAAGGAAACCTTGAAGAAGAACATTGCCAAGGGTTACAAGTTTGTTGAAGAAAGTAAATTATAAATTTAAAAAAAAAAAAAATATGATTTCTTCTTTGTTTTTTTCATCATTCTATTAATGACATAAGGAAGATCAATAAACACACAAGAATGTTTTGATGTTAAATCATTCTTTTATTATATATTCCAATTTTTTATGACTTCAATTTTTATGTTTTTTTTCATACAATTAAAATAAAAATGTTTAAATATATAGAGTTAATATGCTTTTATTACCATTGGACTTTAAATTTAAAACAAACCTGATTTTTTTAAGTTTTGCTGGATTATTAAATCAGTTACAGCATTTAAAATGAATTTCATTGACTTGGTATCGGTGGCACAAGTTCTGTGCATGTAAATTGGACGGTTGCTTCTATTGATTGATGCAAACAATGATTCAAAATATTTTAGACCTTGGTCCACGTCATTAGTAGCTCCTTTGTATTCAGGAAAATGTTTTCTGATTGGAGACCTACCTATTTTGTCTTGGAACTTATCAATTTTGTTAAAAAAAATTATGAAAGGAGTGTTGGCAAACCATTGAGAGTTACAAAGTTTATCGAACAATAATAAGGATTCATGCATTCTGTTGACTTTTTCATCTTCAAACAAGTTTTGATCATATTCGCTTACAGCAACAACAAACAATACACATGTAATGCCTTCAAAGCAATGAATCCATTTTCTTCTTTCGCTTCTTTGCCCTCCTGCATCAAGCACTTTGAATTCTCTATCATTAATTTGAAAGTTTGTTTCTGTTATACCAGACGTTTTTACTCTTCCTTTCAAAATATCCATGTCTGTTGCTTGGTAATCAATCCTGCTAAAGTTCATTATATTTTCAAAATAGTACTCAGCGGATCCCTCCAGTTGGAATTCGTTAGACCTGGTAAAGCATTGCTGAATACCAATATCGTTTTCCCATAGATATTTAATAGATCTAGCTAATATCGTTCTTTGTTGCTGGTAACTTTCTTGGTCCATGGTGCTCCCTCCTATTCTTGAAGACATGTAAGCACTATTGTTTTGTTTTTCATCTTCGCTGTCTGTTTTGGCACCATTACTCAAATCATCATCGCCATCACTTTCAATGTAACTTTGGATTTTTCCTGTTGAGTTTGTCATTCTCTTTTTTTCAGATCTCTCTGAGTACTTTAAAACATACTCATTGATAAAATCTGAACCTCCTGCTTTATTGGCATCTATCATATCAAGAGCCTTTGATGCAAGTACTATCTTTTTATGTTTAAACAATTCTGGATGTTTTATTGGATCATCACATTGTAACTCAATACCTAATCTTCTGGCTTGAACAATAAGAATTTTCATAGATTGTATAGCATCTACCCAAATTACTTGCGTGTATTGCATTCTTTCTTGATGTGAAAATCCCCCGTGATGCAACACTTGTAGTTGTTTCAGAACTGTTGATTTTCCTGACTCACCAGTTCCCAATAGAAGTAATTTGATTTGATTTCTATCTTTCTTGTAATTCATCATCAATTGTTGCTCAATTAAATCATTTGCCTTTTGCGAAGACAAAAATGGATCTTGTTCTCCACGACCACTGTATCCATGATTAATAGTGCCTTCTGGAGCGCTAGCCACACATCCCATCTGTTGTTTTTGTATTTGAAACTGGTAGAAATTAAATTTGAATCAAAAACAAAAATTAGTCCCAAAAATTTGAATAAAATTGCTGCCAAATGTTTTAAAAACGGAATATTCTAGGTTTTAAAAATAAAGTTTAAACTGGTTATCTCGTCCGAATATATGTGTATAGCTAAACTGTTTTCTTTTTAGGTATTTTGGTTATTTAAAAGTCTATAATGCCTAAATTATGAATCCACTTTTCAAACATATTTTAAACTACAGAATAAATTTTTAAATTCTTATTTAGTTAAAAACTATATAAACTGAACCTTATTCTGCTTTACACTTTTAAATTTTTAAAACAGTATTTTTTTTTTATATTTATTTTTTTCAAAACAATTAGTTAAAGCTAAATAAGTTGAACATTTCCTATTTTGGATGGTTTTGTTTCCCTCAAAATATAGTTGGCACGTGCTAAAACTTTGGGTCATAGCTATATAGTGGAATTAAAAATGGGTTAAAAGAAGTAACACCAGCAAAGGAATCGATTATATCTTGATCGTGTATGATCAAAAAAACTATATTGAATAGTACATATTCAAGACTTTATCTTTTTTTCAAAAAAAAATGGGGCTGAATGTTGATTTTTGCATCATTAACTAGTATGTAGTTTCTTTTCAGATGTTAAACCTCATTTATGTATTTGCAAACCTAAAATGAGTCACGTGGTAACTTTATTATCTCCGATAAAAAGCATATTATGCCTTAGCAATTATTTTCTTTTTTTTCTTTCTAAGAGTGCTAATAAATTTGCCAATTGATGAAAGATTATTGAAATTAAACCAAGTTCATTCACATATTCGTAGTGCATATATAATTGACAAAATGGCCGACAAAAATAATGAAGAAGAATCTGGTTGTCCTATTCCACCAGAAAAAAGATCTTATTGGTTGAGTAAATTTTCTGGATCCAAAAAACCTGAAAATCATCCAGTTCCAGCAACTTCAGGTGCTTCTGGAGAAGAAGCATGTCCGGTATCTCCAGAAAACAGAGCTGAATGGATAAAGAAGGTAGGAGCTTCTTCCGAAGCAGGAAAGGTTGTCAATATACCAGCTAGTGCATCTGATGTAGAGTTATCTTGTGATTCAGGAAAGTTGTCCAATAAAGCACCAACATATAAAACAGATGTCAATTTGTCTGAAGACAGAGAAATCAGTTCTATTCCAAGAACTAATGCTGACGGAAATTGGATATATCCTTCTCAAAAGCAATTCTATGAAGCTATGGTAAGAAAGGAATTTAACCCAGAAGCACAAGATATGAAAACAATCATACCAATTCACAACAACATCAATGAACGTTGTTGGAATTTCATCAAAAATTGGGAAAAAGGATTGGGTGGAGAGACTTGTGGCGGAATAAAATTGACATCTTTCAAAGGTGATTCCAAAAAGATGACTCCAAGAGCCATGCTGAGAACTTATATTTTAGGTTACGAAAAGCCGTTTGACAGACATGATTGGACAGTTAATAGATGTGGCAAAGAAATTGATTATGTTATTGACTTCTACAGTGAAGATGACATGGCTGGTAAACCACAAGTTCTGTTAGACGTTAGACCTAAGCTTAACAGCTTTGAAGGCTGTAAAATGAGATTTATGAAGTTTTTTGAATAATGCTTTTTTTTCAAACAAAGTTATCAAATCTGTAAATAGTGTTCTCAATACATGAAAAGAGAAAAAAAAAAAAACTGAACATTGATTCATCTCAAATCAACATTTATTTATTAAATAATATTTAAATTCATTGTTATTATAATTTTTTATTTTATTTTCATTTAAATAAACTGCTGCTATATACATTATTAGGCGAATTCCAATTACATTCTACCTGGTTGGAAATTTTGACCAAACTTTTGCATGTTTTCACCAACCTTGACATTAGTTTCAAAGTATTTAACAACACAGTTGTCAATACAGGATGATTCTTTATTGTTTAAACCACCTTCGGCATATTTCAATTCAATACATTTCTTGTGACAGTTATCGACTAACTTGTTGAACATATCTGTGACCAAATCTAATTCAGCTTCAGCGGCTTGAATTTTTTGTTGAGAAGATAATTGAGGTTGACTGTTTCCACCAAATCCTAAGAAAGACATTATGTTGTTGTATTATATGTGTTTTGTACGAGGTTTTATATCGTCCTCTTTTTTCATATTTTAAAATGTCTATTAAGCTATAAATTTCATTATTTTTTTTTCACAGATGTATTAGATTGTTGAACGTACACCGAAACGTCAAAAAAAGAAAAATTTTTAAGTGATTTGGTAGCGCTGTAATTGTTAATTAATTAATGTAAAAGCTCTAATTTGTTCACGATTTATTATCTGTAAAACATTAGATTGTATATGTATTAAATATATTATTGATTGGTTTTCCGTAGCCCATATCAGTTTTTTGTTTTTGTTTTCCAGATAAATAATTAGTTTCCTTCAACATCTGTTGTTATTTCACCTTCACTGTGATCATAATCATCAGTTTCGTCCATGTTAATTCTTGAATCGTCGTCGTCATCGTCATCGTCATCTTCATCAAAATCATCCTCATCTTCATCATCCGCTTCGTCTTTATTCATTTTGTCTAGTCTATTGATAACCAATGCACAAATATCAGTCCATTCTCTCATACCACCCATACCAATATCACCGCAAACTAAAACCTTTTCAACAGGTTTTAGAATCTCAACTGTTGGTAATAACTCGCTGAGTGACTGCAGTTGAATTTTAGTTAAAGGGTGGATGTACATAAAAGTATTCATAGCAGGTGCCAAATACAAAGGAGTTGAGGTGACTGGCCAGCCTCTGACTATGTTAGTCAATAGATTGTCAGATATACCATTGCTAATTTTGGCTAAGGTATTTGCACTCAATGGCGCAATAACAAATACATCAGCCCATCTTCTAAGTTCAACTTGCAAAGTTGGATCACCCATTTTGTAAGGTTGATCAGATAAGTAATTTAAATCATCGTCAGTCCAAATCTTTACATGTGGTGAAATCTTTAATCCACGCACAAACTTCATTGCAGACTTTGTCAATACAATTTGTACAGAGCACTGACTAGGAGTATAGTACTTTAGTAATTTATTCGCTATCAAAGGTATTTTAATACTGGCTACAGATCCTGTTCCACCTAACAAGATGTGGTACTTGCCATCGTCTTGTTTGGGCAAAAATTCGGATATCTTTTGTTTGGTGAATTTAGATTCGGATTCGTTTTTGGCTATAAGACTATCAATTGAAACTAATTGGGATACTGACTTTTTGCTGGAGGTACTTGTGGTGCTTATAGCAGATAAAGGAGATGCAGATCTGCTATTTTCACCACTAGCCTCGTTTTCGTCGTTATCCTCACCAAAACCGCCAGGAATCTCCACAGAAGATGCCTTTCTAACTGCGTTTGTTGCATCCACCTTTCCTGTTAATTGGGCAACTATGTCATTTATAGAAACAGACAAGAAGGAACTATTGTTGTTTGATGAGTTCATTGAAATTGCAGACAACGGAGCATCAGATGAATAGGTACCACCTGAAGGACTCCCTGTGACTTTCTTTTCTTTGTTTGGTAAAGCAATGCTTACTTTTCTGTTGACATTAGATATTATACTACTGTTTCTTGATATGTTTTGTATTCTGGAATTTGTGTAAGAATCGCTTCCATTAGCTTCGTTTATCAAATCAGAAGGGACAGCTGAAGCGTTGACTCTTGGTGTCATAGATCCTCTATGTTGATGCGGTAGTCTTCTCAGAGGTACCTTGTCTTCAAATTGAAATTGAATAGCACTAACTGGTGTTTTCAAACCTGAATCTGTGTTTGAACCGTCCCCGTCAGAATTTGTTTTGAAAGTCCCAGCTCTTGATCTTACAGAAGTATTGCTGTTGTTCAAAATACTAGTAGGTGGCTTCTGATTTGTTGGTGTTGATGTCAGTACTGATATATTTATATTTGTTTGTTGCTTGATCAAAATGTCTTTTTTCAAACTATTGGATCTACTCAAAGTGTTTTGTGATTCTATTTGTACAGGGCGCAGTTTAACCATATCAGGCTCTTGCTTGATAGTTTTTAGTTTTTCTGTTGTTATTGCGTGTGTTTTCTTTTTATCATCTATTGAATCTGATCTGTCTCCATAAAGATGTTTTTCTGATGTTTTTCTCACCATTGAACCATAAATGTTCCGTCCACTTGATCCAGTCTTATTCAATGCAGGTCTAGAACCAGCGTCTGCATTATCGTCTTTGATACTCATCTGTCACACAACAATAATAAAAATCAAATTTTCGTTCAACTTGTGTTTTTGTATTTATCAATATCTTTACTTATTGAATATTGGATATATTGGGTGGTATCAGTATGTAAAACAGAAGGCTAAGTTTTCAATTAAGGTCAGTGTTTGAAATGAGTTTCTGTCCTGATTTTTCGCTTGGGGCGTATTGGTTTCCTTCGTTTTTTTTCGTAGAGTGAAATATTTCCTCTTAAGCCAAAGGTGGGACGCAAGGGAAACTGGATTTTGCAAAATTTCTTTTTTTTTTTTTGTTGTTGCTTTCGGGTAATTACTGTTTTTGGCAAAAAGTGTAGTATACTTTTATTTCGGGTAACTTTGGTGCTGTTTTGTGTGGAGACGTGTCATGTGTTCAGCTTTTTTGGGAGCGGAATCTAGTTTTGTTTTTTTTGGCTTCATATGTTTATATATTGATACTTCATATAAATATAAGTACAACCCCCAAATACGAAAGACTTATAAGAAATTAGTTAAACTATGAATATTAGAAAAGATCTTATTCAGCTAATACAAGTTTGCTCTGTTTTTAGTGGAGCTTTTATGGCTTGGAACCTATTAGGTTTAATATGCAACACATCCTCACCAATCACAGTTGTTATATCAGGATCTATGGAACCAGCTTTTCAAAGAGGAGATATTTTATTCCTATACAACAGAAAACAGAAAAATGAAGATTTGGACTTAGAAATCCAAAATGTAGGTGATATTGTTGTGTATAACTTAGATAATAGAGAAATACCAATCGTTCATAGAGTGATCAATGAATATGAAATTCCTTCAGAAAAGTCTAAAAATGGTAAGAAATCCAAGAAGTCAAAGCAATACTTATTAACCAAAGGTGACAATAACAACATTCATGATGTTTCTTTATACGGAAGAGGAAAGAAATACTTGAATACAAATAGAGATATCTTAGGAACAGTTAAGTTTTATATTCCACAACTTGGGTATTTAACTATATGGATAAATGAGAATCCTAAGTTCCAAAAAGTGTTTTATGTTGGGTTGATTTTGATGTCTTTATTTGAGTAATCAATATGTAGTTATTATTAACTTTCTTATATCCGATTTATATTTGTTTTTTTTATTTTTTCTTAATTTTGCCCCCGTATAATTGATTTAATGTATAGTATTTTTTTTTTATATATATAGTTTTCAGTGTGTATTCTATATAAAGTAGATACTATATGAAAAATTAAAGAAAAAATAACCATAATTTGTTAACAATAATTGCATGTCACAATCTTTAAGACCATATTTAAATACAGTTGAAGCCTCTTTAGAAGCTTGTATCAATCTAGCCAACTTCCCTTCTCAAGAAGTGGAGAGACATAACAGACCAGAAGTCGAAGTTGATACTGTCAAACAATCAGCTGAACTACTATATCAACCTATACATATTGTAAGAAACGAATACGAAAAAGTTCTTATTGAACCTAGTGTTAATTCCTTGAGAATGTCCATCAAAATAAAACAAAGTGATGAAATTGAAAAGATCTTAGTTCACAAATTTACCAATTTCTTAGAACAAAGATCAGAAGCCTTCCAAATTTTGAGAAGAAAACCTATTACTGATGAATATAGTATATCTTTTTTGATTACAAATAAACACACAGAAACAATGAAATCCAATGAACTTGTTAAGTTTATTATTGAATTTATGGAAGAAGTTGATAAAGAAATCAGTGAAATGAAGTTATTCTTGAATGCTAGAGCCAGATTTGTTGCTGAGCAATATTTGACTGAATTTATTTACTAGTTAGTATATAGGTATTGCTGAATGAGTTAGTATGATGATACTTCTTGATATAAAGCTATGTTTTTAAAAGGCGTATTTGTTTGTGCAGTAGACTGCTTTTTTCCTGGTAGCGTTTTAATGTTACAGAAAGTTTTTCCCTGGTAGCGTTTTAATGTTACAGAAAGTTTTTCCCGGTAGCGCGTGCCTCTCACTGGCTGGACAATTTACTGCACCAAAACAAGTAAAACACCCTAGTGTAAAATCTTTCCCGAAAAGCAAAATAGAACAAGTAGCGTAACATTCTTATTCTACAATTTTAAATTTTAAAAAAAAAAAAAAATGAAATAACTAGACTTATCAAATAATCATCACACTACAGTGACTTTTATAAACACTAAATATATTGGAATCTTAACCAGAAATTAGAATCATCGGCAATATAGCAATAAATATTTGGTTACTGCTTAATACAATTGGAGTTCGTTAAGCATTGTACAGCAATAATATATCTTCTTCTTTTTTTTTCTTTGTTGTCAAAATAACATTCAATCTAAATAAAACATGTCTGAACCTATTAATAATTCTAATACTGAAAGCAGTTCCGATTCTAATGCAAAGTCAGAAGATCAAACTCTACAGCAAAATAAAAATATTGACGTAGATTATACTCCTTTTTTGTCTACAAACAATGAAGAAAATAAAAACAACAATGATGAAAAACCTTCAACAAATTCAAACAATGAAAATGAAAAACTTAATGACCATCAAACTCCATCTAGCAACCTGAACAACAATGATACATACAAAAGCTCGCCATTGAGTGATAAAAATGTTGTTAGAAACTCCAATTCGAACAACCAAAAGGATCCATCAAAATTAGGCCTTAAAAGACCTAGAAAAGGCTCATCAGAAAGTCAAAATTCCAGCAAATTAAAAACTCTCAAAGGTGAATGTGATCATTGCAGAAGAAGACAGACTCAATGTGTGCAAGTCCCTAATTTGAAAAATTGTGTTCAATGTGAAAGTAAAGGTATAAAATGTACATACTCTGAAATAGCCGCTAATAGATCTAATTACGATTTGGAGCAAATAAAAAAAAGAGTTGATGAAAATGTAAATGTTCATGATTTATTAAAAAGAACTAAGTTTGATCATCCAAGTGATCCATACCAACAATCCAAGCAAATATTTTCTCCAGGGAACAGTAATATGGACTTTAAACCAGATGCTACTTTATTAAATGGTTTGGACCCTAATATGTTGGCAAATGCTCTGGGAAGTCCAAACGGGTTGCTTTCACCTGAAGTATTAAATACCTTAGCTCCAATGAATAATAACAATGCTGTTATTGCATCTGCGTTAAATACATTGTCAAACAAAAATGGCAATTCAAACGGTAATACACCAGTTAATAACAACAATCTTCTTTCAGAATTGATCAACAATTTGATGGTGAACAATCCAACTTATAAAAATACCAACCAACAAATGCAAATACCAAACAACTCTAATAATGAAATGAACTTTCAATACATGCCAAAAAATGTGCAATCCAATGGAGCCAGGAATAATAATTCAAATGCAGATAGCGTAAACCAACTTTTATCTTTGTTTAATCAACCCAACAACGCGTTGTCTCCAACAGCCGTGTATTCACAATTGAATAACATAAATAAATCAAACATACCGAATAGCAATTCTGGAAGTAATGTCAACATGCAAAATTTTGGGAACATGCCTCATAGATCTGCAACTAACTCCGCTGTTGGTGCCCCTTCTTACCCTAGGTCATCATTTTATTTAGGTCCAACTTCATTAATTGATTACAATCTGATTAACCATGTTAAAGTGAACAAAATCGATCAAATCCAAATTTCACCAACTTTAGCATTAAGAAAGGTGGCTCCAAATGTACAATTTTTGTTAAGAGATGATTTCAATGAAAAGCTATATTTGAAACAGGAACAAGAATTGGATCTTGTTGAGAAATTGATCCATCCATATGGGAAAACATTAGTTGACATATTCTTTAAGGTGATTCATCCCCATTATCCTATTCTGCATGAAAAGGTCTTTATGGAAAAATACTCTAGATCATACAAAGAATTGACTACTCCTCTTTTAGCCTCAATTTATTGTTTGGCATTAGATTGGTGGGATTTTCACCCACAGCTCATAGGGTTCCCTAAGCCTGATGTCAAAAGACAATTAATGGACATTGCCTTAAGATCATTCTTTGAAGTTGTTGAAAGACCTAAATTGAGTATAGTCCAAGCAGGGTTGTTAATTTTGAAATGCAGAAGTGAAACTTCCAATAACTGGGTGATTGCTTCTGAGGTTGTTGCCTTAGCCGAAGAACTAGGTCTGGGTATTGACTGTCAAGATTGGAGACTACCTAAATGGGAAAGAGGATTAAGAAGAAGACTGGCTTGGGCAGTTTGGTCAATGGAGAAGTGGACCTCTGCAAGTGAAGGTAGATTCTCGCATTTGATTTTGGGTAGAAATTGGTTAGTCAAGATGCTTTCAGAAGAAGATTTCCCTAATGATATAGGTACTTATGGTATGAATTATACTAAGAAGAATGGACCTGCAGGTGCATATGGTAATAATAATAGCTATGGAGAAACACCTAACACCAACATTAGTAGTAATACCCCAAACAATGTTTTAAATGGTGCTGGCTTGAATTCCAATGGTCGATCCATACCTTTTGCATCTATCCTTGACTCCACTTTATCACAAGATGAAATTAAAGATAGAAAACAGTTGTTTCAAAACTATGTTTCTTTGTCTATTGTTTTAGGTGAAATTTTGGACACATTTTATACTCTAGGTGCTATGTCAGTGACCAACAACATTGAATATGTTTTGAAATTGGCTAAACCGTTGCAACTCAAACTAAAAGAGTGGTATCAAAATTTACCTTCGAAACTCTCTGTAAATCACTTGGAATCTGGTAAGCTCAACAGCAATGCAGCACTAACGCTAGCTTACTTTGGTACTGAAATATGTTTGCACAGAAAGATTTTAACTACTTTAGATACTGATAACTCAGAAATGAATACTGCTGAGCTGAAAAAAGTCTGTAGAGAAGCAGCCAATTCAAGAGTATTAGCAGCAATTGATTTTGTTGAAGAGTTGAAACCAGAGCATATCAATGGCTTCTGGTATGCTTGCAGTTCTAATAACTTGTCATTGATAGGCTCTTTTATTGCATTGTTGTACTGTACCAGCGAAACAAGCGAGGAAAAGCTTATTTTCAGAAACTACTTGAAAAAATACATCCACATCTTAAGTACATCATTGGCAAACTTTCAAAAGGCTAGAACAGCTTTGGAATTTTCTCAATTACTAGATGAAATTTTGATTTAAATTATAGAATTTATATAGCAGTTTCCTGTTTTTCTTTTTTTAAAAAAAAAACATTATTTGTAACAATAACTTAATTATAAAGCTATATTTTCGATTTTAACAATCTTTTTTAAATTTATGAGTTCACAGTAATTAATTACTTACAAGTTCAAAGGTATCAACACTTAAACAAAAGTTTTTATTTCAGATTTTGCAGACTTTGGAGCTTCAGCAAAATTACCTGATTCACCATTATCTACTCTAACTATAGGAGCGTCGTAGTAGTAGGTTTTCAACTCTTTTTCTTTAGCCATCAAATCCTTAATTTGTTTTGGTAGTCTTTCTCCAGATTTTAATTCGGATTTGGTTAAAGTTTGCTCATCTTTGACAACACTTGTTTCCTTTTTGCTCACGTCTGTATTCATATCTTCAATGAATTCCTTCCAAAGTTTTTCATTTTCTTCGTTATACAAAGTTGTCTGTTTTTCTAACTGTAAAGCTTGGTTATCTTGTTGCTCCATAAGTTGTTTTTTGTACTCTTCTGCTTGTTTGTTTTTCTCCTTTGATTTTTGAATAAAGTTGTTTATTTTGAAATACCATCTAAAAATGTTTTTTCTTTCTTCGTGTTCCTCAAACAAATGGTTCAAAGGGATCAATTCTTTATCCAAATCAAAAGTCTCCCAGAATGTAGGTCCGTATTTATTAGCTTCTTCCATTATATCATCATATTTCTCAATCAGTAATGTATATCTTTTATTTAAGTCTTGATTGTCTTGTGTTACCATAGCTACAATCTGCAAAAAAGCTGAAAATATAAAGAAGTTTCTATACTTGGAACCAATTTGCCTCATTCTTTGGAAAAGCCCAACTCTGACGGACTGAGCCACTTTGGAGTATTTGTTTTGCGAGGCATTTCCAGCACTTGCAGACGAATAAAACTTTCTGAAAGTCTGATTAAATTTAAATTGTTTGAACATTATTAGGTGCTGCTTTTGGAGATTCTCCTTGATTATCAATATCTAAAAGAATTGAATTAACGCTTGGTGAAAATTTTAAAAATCCGAATTTCTCGTTTGATTAAAAAATTCAATGCACGTGATCACGTTGCTTTTTTTCACAAACACCACAGAATAAAAAAAAACAAAGAGATACTAAGCCAAAAATTACCCAAATAGGAAAGACATTTGACTTGCTATTTTTTTAAAACAAAAAAAAGTTTGGGATATTTAAAATTTGTTTGATTCTTTACTAGTGTTTTAAATGGTATAAATCATCTATATGAACTAGGAACAAAAGAACCCTAAAAACACCAATCACAACCGAAAATGAGTGCTGATTTGGACAACATTCCATTTGAAAAACAAAATAAAAAAAAATGGATTCCACACAGTAACAACAACAGCTCCTCTACATCACAACAGAGTTTAGATATCTCTTATGAAATTTTGCTTACTCATCTTATCGAATTCGAAAAAGCTAAAGATTGGAATATCATAAAGAATGAAATATGTAAAACTATTCAGCCAGAAGTTTTATTACAGCCTTTTTCTATGTATGCATACACTAACGATCATAAAAACTGGACCCAAACAATCATTAGATTGAATAAGTTGATTGTTTGTCTTAGTCAATATGAATCTAATGCAGAGGAAGATACCTTGATTCAAGATTATTCTAATACATTAATAGATAAATTCATCACTAACGAAATGAAAACCGTTTATAGAGCATTAAACAATTTGAGAGGATCTATCACCAATCCAATGTTAAGACTTTTACAAACTGTAATTAGATTTAACAACGGTAGATATGTTGATCAATTCATATCATACTTTGATTTTTCTTTGCCAAGTATTACTAGAGTTTTAACTCCCCACAAAAGTGAATTGAATATTAACACACAAGAATCTATTATGGACGATAAACAATATCAAAATTCATTGAGATACAACTTCATAAAGTTTTTCACTGATCTATTGAAATACTCGCCATCTATTTTAAGAAAAGATATTCTTATAGAAAATAACAAAATCATGGTAACTTTGTCGAAATACATTAGTAAGGTTGATAGCGATGAATGTACCATACTATTGGTAGATACTTTTATAGACAAAGTTATTAAAGAGAGTTCTTTTAAAAAGGCTACAAAATGTAAAATTTTCCATGAGTTTTTGTTAACCAATATATTGAAGAAGTACCAAAAAAAGGAAACCGATACTATTTGTAAAAAGAAGATAATGGAATTCTTTGGTGTTTTGTTCACAGATTCTGAATTAGGTATGGTCTTTGAAAATCCAAAACCTTGGAACAACATAAACTCTAATGACAATAGAAACTTAATAACTGTTAATGATAAAAAATATAAACTGAATAACAAATACATTTTCAACACCATTGTCAAATTCAAACCATGGGAAGATGATATGCAAATGAATGTTTTGATTAAAATTTTGCACAAAGCACCAGAATTGGTTGCTCCTTATGTAAATCAATTGAACTACATTAATGGTAATAATGAAGCAAAAATGACATCCTTTTGGATTGGTCAAACATTGACACTTAATAGAATTATTAGTTTGCCTATTCCAGAAATTGTTTTAAATCCAGAATATGATAGTTTGACCGTTTTAGAAGGAGATGAAGACGACGATAATTTATCTGTAGAACAAGTAAATTACAGTATTCAAACATTAATTGATATAATTGCCCCTCCATCTATAACATCTGCCAACTTAAAGCAATACATAACTAGTGATTCAGAATTTATTAAACACATTGGTTGTCAGTTGCTTATGTCCATTCTTAACAAATTGAAATTGGTCACTGATTTTTTGAATGCTCAAAATTCTAAAGCAATTGTCTTTTCTAATGATTTGACTAACCAAATTCAATCAAAGTTACCTGAACTACACGAATTTTTGAAGAGTGTAGATACAGTTTACAAAAAGAACACTGAAGCTCCAAATTTGTTATTAATATCTGAGTTAACAAACATTTTATCTTTATACACTAATGTTTTCACTAACGTTAATAACCAATTCAAATTGAACAATGATAATATCTTTAACAAACTTATCATCAAAGGAAGTTCAATCAATGAAAGCAACCAAGAAATTACTTTAAGTGGTTTAGAATTGAATATAATTGATAAATACATGGAATTACAAGAATTAAATGATTCTTATAAATGGTGGAACAAGAATAATTCTGATTTCTCATTGTTTACCGCTTTATTGAAAATGGGATACAAGGATCAATCCGGATTAAAATCTAAAATTACAAGAATTCTTCAGCATCTATCTGAAAATCAAAAGCTGTTTAACAAAGACGTTCTAATTGCTTGTCCTATCACTGCTTTGATGGAATCTTTGGCTTTGGTTGCTGTGGAAAATGATACAAAAAACATTTGGAATTTAATTGACCAATCTGTGCAAAGAACTGTAACCACTCCATACAAATATATTGACATGGGCATCAATTCTGGTCATTGCTCTCCTTTATTGTGTTGCATTGCTGAGCAACTACCATTTTTTTCTGGAGATGGAAACCTAGAAAAGGAATGGATAACTTTGTTTGCTTACAAAATGGCCATGATTGGAGATAAAGGGTGTGTTGATTACATTAATTCTAAAAATGATATGTATGTTAATATCCAAAATTATGTTGACAATGTTAAAATTGAAAAGGATAATATTAACATCAACGAATTCTGTGAGTTAGTATCTTTGCTATCAAACGAAAAATTTGAATCCCAATACAATATCTTTTTGAGCAATATAGATGCTTTTTTGGAAAGTAACGAATATAGTTCAAATAAAAGATTGGTTCATAGCTTTTTGTTTGATCAAATTTTATGTGGAAACAATCATACTCTAATTAATGATGTTGTCAAAATCTTCAAAAAAAACAACATAACTTTAGATATTTCATCAAAACAAAAAGTGTTTGACAACTTCATAAACATTATCAAACAAGGGAATTCTCAAATTAATTTAAACATTTTGAATTGTTTAGACAAGGCTACGGTAACTAAGTTTATTCAGGAATTTACTGATGGAAAACTTGATACAAAATGTACTTTACTTGTATTTTTTAAAATGGTTGAGTTTGATTTGATTTATTCTAATGAGTATGACGATTATTTATTCAATGTATTGGTTGATTGTAGTACATACATTCCAAAAAATTATTGGGAAATACTATTTGAAAACAAGGATTTTGGGTCTTTAGTTGCTAATAAGAACACTTTAATTTCATCTAAAGTATTTTTGAGTAATTTATCGAATAAGTTTTATTCTCAATCAGTTGACTACTTTACTAATATCTACACTAAAAACAAAGACGAGATTACACCTGGGATTATTTACTTCGGCTCTTTATTAAAACTAGAAACAGCTGATATCATCAAAAGTTTAAAAGACAACGCTTTAAACTTGGCTGTTGAAACTGCTGCAAACGAAGAGTACATACCAGATGTTTTGGCTTTTATTGCTACATACTCAAGTCTTGATAGCGAAGATGAACAAGAGAATTTGAAGAATATTGTTGATTATTTGACAAATTCATCAAAGCATAAATATTCTTCATCTACAATCGACTTTATTACAAAACTAATCGCTACTAAAAAGATTGAGATTGATGCAGTAAAAATCTGGTGCTACAAATGCTTTTTGTATATTAACAAAAAATCTGCTATAATTAAACCTGAGGAATTCTCAAGTGAAGAATTCATGAACATTTTCAAAGAGTTATCAAACTTAATTAAGGTCTTTAACCCATGGCACTATGTTCCTAAAGTCATCTTGAACACTGGTGTTGAAATCATTTTGTCTCAAGAATGGTGTTTCCAAAGAGAAGTTATTGAGTTTGTGATCAACTTGTGTAATCAAAGTTATGATGAAATGTTTGAAACCAAAAAACACATTCAATTGATTTTCAACAACGAATCGGTACCTTTCAAAAATAGAAGTGCTTCTATACAAAACATAAATTTGGTAACTATAATGGTTAATACCTTATTTTACAAGAATACTAAAATAAACTCTGATATCAACATTTCATTATTGTTGGCTGAAAGTTATGATGGTACTACAAGTTTAAAAGATAGAATTTTTTATAACATAATGCAAACTATTGAGTCCAATACATCAGTCTCATGGACTCAAAGAATAGGTTCATGGGATTTCATTGAATCTAATAGTGGTCAACAAGACGATGTCGTTATTGATGACTACGAAGAAATACTTTCTCATGATAAGGAGAAATTAATTATGAAGGAAAAGGAGTTGTTAAGTATTAATATCAACAAAAACATGGTTTTGAAAACTATTAACAATTACAGATTTGTAGATAATTCTGAAATCTTAAATAAATGTTGTTATTTAAATGAGTGGGAAGATGTTTTAAAAAAAGAATTAGTCTTAGCTACCAATGAAAACAATCTAATATATGACTCTAGATTTATTATGTTGTTGATTTTACAAAATAACGAATTGGTTAACACCATTGAAGTTGATGAAAATGAACAAACTGAGATAACAAGATTTAATTACAAATCTTTAATAAGATCTGGTTTGTTTTCATTAATCATTGTATCACTTTCATTCAAAGGCGATGAAAATTCTTTGATTGCATATGAAATTATCAAACACATGGTCAACACTTTACCAAAAACTGAGGAAGAAAATCAAAAAATTAAAACAGATTTGATAATAGCCATTTTGTTAAAGAAGATAGTTTTCTCTTTTAACGAAAATAAAAAGATGGTTCCTGGTGAATTTGCGCCACCGATATTTTGGTACGTTTTATCTCAAATCTCATTTATAGTCTTCGATCCAAAACATTTCCTGTATGAGCAAGTTTACAAGTGGATTCTATCTAAACCTAAGCTAGTAAAGTATGAAGTTCCTATTATGAATATCTTTGTTAACTTCCAGGTAAAGAATCAAGACTTTGAAAATTTGACAAAATGTTTAAACTGGCTATTGAAGAATGTCGTTAGTGGTATTAAGTCTGTTGAAGACATCAATTACTTGAGACTAGTTAAAATGTTTGAATTTATTTTGAACTTTGACAACAATTGCTATGCTAACAGATTAACCAAGATTTATTTGAACAGATTTATTCAAAAGGTTCAAAGAATTGTTATGGATTATAGTATTATCACAAGATATGGTGTTTTAAGTAGTTTAGAAGCTAAAAAGTATGCCAACGAAATGAAAATGGCAATGAAGAAAAATGTAAAATCCAATGTTGATGAATACAAGCGATTCTTGATGATTTTACAGGAAAATTTAACCATTCAAGAAATCATTTCAAGATTTAGTGTCACTTTAGTCGCCAACAAAAGATTAATTGATTGGACAGAAGAAGATGGATTAAACATCATTAAAAGGGTATGTAAATAATTATATAGCACTTTACATCAACCAAGTTGGCTGTTCTTGCATGTCTCTCCAAAGTTGATCATCTAAATTATTATCTAGAATTTCAAATATTTTGTCAATGTCATCAAATTCTCTACCTGTAGTTAATAACTTATTCTTGTTATCATTTATTACTTCTTCGGCATGGTTATTACGAGCTACTATTGGACTTGCTATGATTCCGTTTTTATTTTCACCAACAGGTGTGTTGAATAGGAAGTGAAGTGGAAAAGGGCTTGCTCTATCACTTTCAAAAGACCTTGACTTTTGCAAATCATTTGAATTCGCTTGTATAGGTTCACTCTTAGTTCTTACAACATCACTTGTAACAATGTATTCATCTGTTTTAGTAGAAGATGTGTTATATCGAGAAGGAGAAATGTTTTCCCAGCCAAACTTCTCTTTTTCAAATCTATCAATTAAATAGCTCATTTGGTCTCTTAAGTTTAAATCTTTTACCAATCTAAGAAGTTGTTTTCTTCTTAAGCTAGCTGGATCATTTCCTTGGTCTCTCATTTTGGTTAACACTATCAGCCCTTTTTCCAGAAACTCATTTACTTGTTCATGCAATCCAAAAGTAGAGCTCAATAACACTAATGTAGATGCTGCAGTAAAAATATATTCTCGGTCCATGTAACCAAATATTGCCAATTGACCTTGCTCATACATTGACCATAAAGATTGGATTGTATTTATGGAGCTGTTTAAAGAAGAATTCAGTAAAAAGATTGTATTTTCCGAGTAGTCATCTAACCTAATAAATTCTGGTTTTTGTCGACCCGAATTTAACCAATTCTTTAAGAACAAATGAGAAAAATGATAAACCAGTCTTCTTACCGCCAAATTGATACCATTAAAGTATTCAGTATAAATGTTACACTTCAGTCTAGTGATTTTGAAAGGTTCCATATCAAAGTCAACTTGTAAAAATTCAGGAAGACTATGTCTGAATTCAATCAGTTCTCTTAAAAGACTAGTGACTGTTGGTGAAATGTCTTTTTTCAATTTTCTGTTGTAAAGCTTGTTTAAAATTTTAGCACTGATAAACGTAGTATTTATGCAAGCTAAAAGATACTCGGCTTCAGGAAAAATATAGTTTTCACAGCCTTCTGGTGGATTGCTCATATCAAAATCACTTGGTAGTTGGCATGATATTGATACATCTTGAAAACTCAGAGGATGTCCAGCCTTTGAAGAAAGCATTCTTTCGTATATGTAAATAGTCCAGAATAATCTTCTGTGGTGTTCCAACTCAAACTTGGATATTTTTCCTGCTTCAGCATCACAATGCCAGCCAAGAATCAAACAGGTTTTTAAAGTCATGGAAAAGTAAAGGTATGATGAAACGGTATAGTCAGCAACTTGCAAATAAAATGCATACAACAGCAATGTCTCAACTGATCCTGGTTTTGTAAAATTATCGATTTTGTTTCCGGAGTATAAATAGCCAAAAATAGCAGAACTTTTGATAAAAAACTGTTTTCCTGGAAGTGATTTGTTGGCTTTTTCCAAATCTGGATGGATTTCTTTAGATTCCGAGCTAGTTCCCAAATACATCTCCCCAATAGCAAAAATCAGCATTATTTTACAAAACCAGATTGTTTGAAGAATTTGATCTTCATGAACAACTTCTCCGTTGTAGATTTTTTCCAGATTTGCCTTTTCCAACCCTTCATTAAAGAAATAGAAACATCCGTCGTTGTATGTAATAAAGGTGTCTATAAGCAAGACAGCATAAGAATGTGGTGGTAAAGAAAAGTTGAAGGAGTTTGGATGTGTTGATTCATTTGATGAAAGTATAATCTTGTATGCATTTCCTTCCTCTTCTAAAATTTTATCAACATTGTTATTGGTCCAGCCAATTTGTGATTTATCAGAAGAAATATTGTTTGGAATTATAACCTCATCAATTAGTGCAGCTTTAGAATTTGAAGAATTTGGTTTACTGTTTCCTGATCGTTTAATGCTATTTTTTCTTAAATTATCTTCAATCATAGCTTTTGTTCTTTCAATCAATGAATGTATCTCCATACAGAAATGTGTCATTGATGAAGAACCAACAAAGTATTTTTGTCCAGTTTTAGAACCAACAATTCCTCCAAAATTTTCGTTTGAAAAATCTGGTTCATTAGTTGGGATTTTGTCTTCAACGGTTGCTTCTTCATTTTCAACCACTTTTGTCAAACCTGAGTTTTGTATTTTGTAATTAACAAATGTTGTTGTTTTGGCGAAATTAGAAGATTCTTCGTTTTCTGTTTCTATCAAGTTATCGTTAAACAAGTCTTCATCATCTGAATTGTTTGGACTTTTATTTGCAAAGTTATTTGGTTTTTTATTCTTGTTATGCTTTATAATATTCTTCAACTTAGTTGTTTCTTTTTTTAACTGAGATATCTCATTTTGCAAACTCTGTAAGTATGTTAAAGAAACATTTAATTTCTTTTTAGGTGCTATATACTCACAAACTGCTGAAGCATCAATGCAATTAACACACTGCTCTATGCCTTCAGTTTTTTTACAATTCATATGCTTTGTTCTACATCTTGTGCATGCAATATTTTTCTCTTTTTTTTTACAATCTTTCGTGTTTTTGTCTTTAACGCCATTTGAATCAGTTGATGATAAGGAATTTTTCATTATTGTAGATTCAGTTAATCTCTCATTTTTATTTCCCCAAGAAAGTACTTTGATTTCATTGGGTTTAGAAGTCTTCTTCTTCACTTTTTTTATATTTTTAGTGTCAGCCTTAGAAGATCCCTCCACTTTAGCTTTCAATATATTAATATCATTATTGTTTAGATTCAATTCAATGTACGGTTGGTCTGTTTTCTTCTTAGGCCCCATACAGAGTTATATTACAAGATTCTTTTTTTTATTATTATTATTTTTTGATAATGGTGCCTTGGTAAAATGACTTCTTCTATACAATCTATTATATTTAGTCATCCTGAAAAAGATTTAAAAATTGATGCATTCGTTAAATCCTAAAATCAACATATTTGGTTATCTCAAGAGAATATACTGCGTTAGAGTTAAAAAATTGACAAAATCATGTTTTTGCTAAAAAAGGAAAAACTTTATTTATTAACTTTTCGGGCAAGTTTGCTTTATTTTGTGGCCGGGTGTTTTTTTTTTTTTGCTTTCACACCGAAATTGTAGGGCATAACTGCTTTTCCAACCCAACCAAAATTCACCATTAAAAAAAAAAATGCGTTTGATTCTTGTTGAAAAAAATTTTCCTTGAAGTTGTTTTGAGCGAAAAAAAAAAAAGAGTGAAAGAAAATACGAGAACAGAGATTTAATACATTATTTCGATTGGTTTAAATAGAAGAAGAGTATACAAACCTAGAGGATTATTATATATTAACTAATAAGTTATCTTTTCATACACCAAAAACACACAAATATAATTACAACACAATGTCTGCTGTTAAGAAAACTGTTGATTTAGCCAAAATCATTAACACCTTAAAGTTAACTGGAGAATCCCAAGCCAGATTACTACAATTCAAAAAGAGAGCTGATGATGCCAAGATCGCCTTTGTTAAAGCCCAAGAAAAGGCTAACGCTAAGATCGATTTTGCTGCCTACAACTCCTTATTAGCTGGTTCCGCCAACAAGAATATTGTTTCTGAATTAGAATCTTACCTAAACAACTTCAAGCCAAAGGAAGATACTGCTGCTTTAAAGGAAAACTTAGATAACTTATCCAAATTCGAACAAGAAGCTTTGGAATCTGCCAAGTTAACTGAAAAGGCTGTTGGTGAAAAGTTATTATTATTAAGAAACACCATTGCCAATATTGAAAATGCCATTCCAGTCGAAGAAGTTCAAGTCCACAATGTCTTAAAGGCTGATCCAGATTTCGAATTATGGATGATGAGATTAAACCAAAACGGTACCGTTACCAAGATTCCAGGTTACACTCAAAGATTCAAGAACTTAGATCCATTATCTTAATCTTAGAGTTACATGTCATTTAATGAATAAATAAACTTCCCACATAGACTTTAACTTGATACTTTTTCATATAAAAGTGTAAAGTTTGAAACATATGAAAATATAATAATATATTCAATTATTAGGTATAATGAATTTTTTAAGAAATATAAGATATGATATTTGATTGTGATAAAAAGTAAATAAAATGAATACTGCGTTTTGTTGTAGATTCAACCGAACAAAAAATCAAATGATTTTCTGTTTAAGTTATTTCAAACCATGTCACAATCCACTTATATACAAGTTTTTGATCTTATTCTTAAACAATTAGATATAACTTCTTTCAGAAAAAAAATATTCTTTTATATTAGCATTTTGAAAATAGTTTGATTTTTTTTTCTTTTTAAAAAATATGACTTAACATTTAAAACTAGATGTTCTTTCGTGTTTTCAAAAATTAGTTGAAAAACAAATCAACTTAGAAAAAGGTGCGACCCAGGTTAATAATCATATACAAGGCACCGAAAATGTTGAGTACAAGATTCAAAGAAGCTTTGTTTTGTGAGCAGACGGAGGATGTTGATCAAATTAGAGAACTTTTGCTTGAATATGATTCAAATTTCAAGCAATTGGAGACCATTGGATTCATGGCAAGACATCTTTCTATTGATTCTCTAAGTACTGGTCCTGGTGGAAAGATTCTTATTAAGTTATTATATAATAAAAAGAAGGATGAAATAAGCAGCTTCAACTTGAAAATGGGGGATATTGTTCTTTTATCTAAAGGAAGCAGCAATTTAAAAACATGTCTTAGTAAATTAGAGATACAAGGGCATGTGTATAAACAAAACAAAGATTCTATAACACTGCTTGTAGATCAAGACTTGGAAGATACATCTGAGTTATCAGATAGCAATGATTTTTATTTTTTGATAAAGACAATAAATGAAATCACTTACAGGAAAATGTTCAAAACAATTGAAAAGTTGAAGAAGATTGAAGAAGATGAATATCATGATTCTTTACTGCTTGATATTTTGCTGAACAAAATTGATAAGGATGCTTTAAAGTCGCAAATGAATTATTCTAGTTACAAAGATAAAGGCACTAGTTACATCAATCCATTATTGAATGATTCCCAAAAAAGCGCTGTACATTTTGCTTTGAATAACCCCATTAGTATAATACATGGTCCCTTTGCATGTGGTAAAACATCAACAATTGTTGAAATTCTTGAGCAAATAAACTGTACACCAGAGCATAAAGGTAAAGTAATGGTTTGTGGACCGTCAAATGTCAGTGTTGATACGATTTTAGAAAAAGTAGCTAAAAACGGTAAAATCAAGTCTGATCAAATGGTTCGTATTGGTAATCCTACCAGAATTCATGGGAATGCTACATACAGTTTGGACAACAAGGTAAATACAGGGGAAGAAGGCTCTATATGCAAGGATATCAAATCTGAAATAAATACTTTATTAAAACAGTCAACCAAGGGTAATAGCAAGTCGAAGAAAAACATAGCAAAGCCTGCATTGAAAGGAAAAGCAAAATGGAATGAAATAAAACTTTTGAGAAAAGACCTTAACAAAAGAGAAAATAAAGTTGTAAAAGATATCATCAAACGGAGTAAGTTCATATTTGCAACTCTTCACGGGTCTTCAAACAGACAAGTTTTGACTATGTATGATGATGAAGCTGATCAAATCAATGATTTTAATGCGGTAGAGACTTTGATAATTGATGAAGTTTCTCAATCTTTAGAAGTTCAATGTTGGATACCTATTTTGGATCATTTGAAAAAGTTGAAAAGAATAATTTTTGCTGGTGACAATAAACAACTGCCACCTACTATAAAGACATTACCATCCCAAGTTACCAAAAATAAAGACGAAAGCACATTTAAAGTATTGAACACCACCATATTCGACAGATTGGAAGAAACTTATAGTAATACTTTTATAGCATTTTTGAATACACAATACAGAATGAATGAAAAAATCATGGAATTTCCATCAAATGAGATGTACAACGGTGAAGTCATTTCCGGAGACACAAACAGAAACATATTGTTATCTGATTTGAACTGTGATTTCTTATCATTAGATGAAGATGAAATTCTTAATGAACCTTTGTTGTGGTATGACACTCAATGTGACCTCAGTTTTATGGAAGATCAAAAGAAAGACGACAGCAAACCACATAAAAATGATATTTTCAATTCTAAAAGTAACATTAACGAGGTTTTCATTGCTTTGAAACATATAGAAAAATTAATTGGCATCATGCATTTGCAAGAAGAGCATATAGGCATCATCACTCCTTATCAAGCACAAGTTCAGTTAATGAAGCACCACATAAACGATAAATATCCAAACATTGATATTCACACAGTTGATGGGTTTCAAGGAAATGAAAAGGAGTGTATTATATTGTCATTAGTCAGATTCAATGAGCAAAATGAATTAGGCTTTGTGAAAGATGAAAGAAGACTTAATGTGGCCATTACCAGAGCTAAAAGGCAACTCTGTGTAATAGGAAACTTGGAAACGTTCTTTATAAGTCAGCAAAGTAACAAGTTTTTAAAAAATTGGTGCAAGTTTATAGAAGCAAAAGGAGTAATTGAGTATCCTGAGTTTTAATAAAGAAACGAAATTACATATCGATAGAAATTTATTTATCATCTATATAGCAAAAGAAATCTAATGTATCATCGGAAGTTACAAACATAGAGTATTTTGGATTGAAAAGAATGTTTCTACTGGAAACTTCTTTTGGAGTAGCAATGTGTCTTATAGGACTCAAATTTCTACCAGATAAAGATGAAGATATATCCCATAGCAGCACTTTGTTATCATATGAAGTGCTGATAACATAGTTACCACATGGTGAAAAGCAACTGTTACCTTGATCAGCAAATTCTCTATTAGGGAATGGTTGTATCTTATTCAATTCAAATATGGTCTCTAATGTGAAAGCATCAAGAACAAAGTTTGATCCGTGTGTTCCATCTAATAATATGTATCTTCCACAGTTTGAAAAGCTGAGTTTCTTCCATGAGTTGAGAGGAATTTTAGAAGGGTCTAGTTCTTTGAATAAGAAGCAGCCTTTGGATAAGTTTTTGATGTCATATAAGGATATTTCACCTGTTGATGGATTACCAACACCAAATACTTTACCTGAAGGATCATATGCTATACAATTAGGAGCAACTACTGGCAGGATTGCTGATGCTACACTGCTGTTTGATCTTGGATCCCATACTCTTACAGACTCATCGTAAGAACTGCTGATAAATGTGTCATCAACTGGAGATAAGATGACATCTGATACAAGTGCGCCATGGCCTTTGAAATACCTTATATATTGATTAGTCTCTAAATTTAATAGTCTTATATCTTTACTTTCCAATGATGTGGAGGCATGTATCAATTCTATTGGAGAATGCGTAAATATAGCTGAATGGCATCCGTATTTCTTGGTAGCAATATTAGTCAGGTATTGACATGTTCTGGCATTATAAAGCTCTATAGATTTGTTTGCATGGGTAGACAAAAGATACTCTCCTGAATCGTGAAAATTCATAGATGTGATAGGAATCTTTTCATTAGTGTTAGTATCCAATCTAAAGGACTTTACTGGTAAAAAATTACAGAAAGATTCTCTATCAAAGGTGAAGTTTCTTTCATTCTCATTTGTGATAAATTTTTTTCTATGGCTTTTATCAGGCTGGTAAGAAGATGCCGTCTTATAATTAACGTAGTTCTTGTTCATTGTAAAGGATTCTGTAATGATCTTTATGTTTGTTTGGTGTTTCAAATAATCAACCAAGTAGTGAATTTCAATTTTCCAAGTGGCATTTTTTCTCTCAGTTTTTTTTTATTAGCGTTAAGACAGAAAAACATGAATATTTCACATGTGCGCTACACGAAGTAATATCTTGATAATAAATATAGCGAAATGTCATTATTTGAAAAGAATCAATATGAAACAACCATGTTTTGACACAGCTAGGGTATATTATAGCTATGAATATGAACAATTTCTTTGAGAAATATAATTCACACGATGAAATTAAAAAGATCATAGATGAATTTTACTTACAGCAACTACTTAATACAGCAAACAAGGATCCAGAAAATAAGAGCTCATTAGTATCTTGTTTCGAAGATACGACTTCTAATGTTAACAAAACACTTGACTTTAAAATTCAGCAATTTCGGAAATGCTATTTTGACAAAAATGATATTATAAATAATAATAACTTTTATTCAACAACTACTTTTGATCTTTATAATGCAAAGCAGGCTACAAAGAACAGGATACGAAATTTAGGAAGCAATAGACTAAAACCACTTGGTATAAGTAAAACATATCGACAATTAAAAAGTGATAAAAGGCAAGTTAAATGTATTAAGCTGAATTTCTATAACACAGCAAACAATTTGACACAAGAAACAGAGGTTGCATCAGCCGCTGGTGAAACAGGGATAATAAGTTTGCGCAATCGCAATATATCTCAGCTTGATAATGAACCTACAAACGAGAATCTGTCAAACACCTACAGCGTACCAGATAACTCATATGATGAGGGTAATGACAACATTGATTTTAGCAGTTCAGATGATCCTGCTTGAGTTGTGAAACAAAAACAAAAAAAAATAAATTTAGTAAGCCATATATAATGTATTTTAATCTCTTCTATCAACACCAATAGCAAGCTCTTTTTTAACAAGATCGACTTTATCAACCTTTGCAGCTTGTAAATGAATACCAGGATTCATCCACTTACCACAACTACATCTAGACCCTTTCCAGTTAAAAGCACCTACTTTGGCTTCACATCCTGGACATAAGAACTTACCTTCCAATAATTCTTCTTTTAGTAGTTTTTCCTTCATCCAATTTAATGGCTCAACAAAGTAATGGGTACAAATATCTTGGGATTTTTCAACACCAACAATTCTATTACCGGAAATACCACCTCTTTTGAAAAAGTGAGATTCTTTAGATGTCTTGGCAGGAGGTTCATGATTTATGAATGAAGATGACTTCGCTAGATTTTGTCTACACTTCTTACATCTTAAGACTTGCATGTCTTTATCCTCAATAACAACTTTTTCATTAGCAGAAGCATCCTCATCGGCTTCGAACATATTATTATCTCTGGCTATCATTTGCCTAGATAGCTGACCACTTGGATCTATTTCATTACATTTGGTTAATTTCCATTGTTTATATTCACTATTGTTGGAATCGAAAAATCTTCCACCCATGGCTTCAAATAATTCTAATTGTTCCAAAACATTACTAGATAACTCCATTTTGTTATTTATCATTTTTCTATCAACAGCATATGTAGCTTGTTTTAAATTAAATCCGAATCTGTACATTAAATAACAAATAACATAAAAACAAGCTCTGTTAGAACCCTTATATGAGTGTATGAAAATAGCTGATTTTTGTTTAATACCTTTGAAGTTGACTTCTAAAGGGTTATAATTTTCTTCATTAGGAAAAATGGCATGGTCAATAAATTCATTGGCTTCATTCACATACTTGATCAAATCAACAACATCGTCAAAATATAAACTATCATCGTTCAAGTCAATATTTTTCAAAGTGTATCCTTTCTTAACTAAATATTCTGGAATTTTATCAAATTTCATACAACTTAAAATATGGCTGACATGATACTCCACTTTCAAAGGGACATGGGTCATGATTGGCACAACAGAACCAACATAAATACCACCTAAAATTTTATCCATTGTTCTTTTATATTCGGTTTATTTGTAGTTAATCTTTGGTTTTGAGAATTCACCAAATATAATCGTTATTTTTGTTTTCTTTCTATTGCTTTACTGCATAGATCATCACGATAGCACCATTTAGTATCGTAGTAAAGATATTTCGTCGTACTCAAAGTGAAAAATGCTACAAATGGAAGAAGGAAAAAAAAAAGCAATTAATTACTTGGTAGCGGTACAATTGTCTTTTTTTGGAAAAAGTGCTTTAAATCCCAATTGGGAAAGTAACATTTTGTCAGGGTAAATCTTTAGTTTAAAGTTTTTGTCACGCTACAAAATCACATATTTGACTGATATATCCGAAAAGAGTAATTTTTGATTTGAACCCGTTTTATACAGAGTTGTTAAGGGAAGGTTTATTCTATTTAAGAACAAGTGTAGTGAATATAAGAAATTAAAGTGAAACCCCAATAGAAAAAGAAAATCACCCAGAAATGGAAATTTTGGAGTTTAACGGTGTTGATTTCACGGATCTTTTGTCTACTATCAACTCTTTAAAAGAAAAGGAAGAAAGTTATGATTTAAAAAGATCATTGGTATTATGTGACATTATGTACTCTGATGAATATAAAAAACTCATGTCTATATTTAATGCGCTTTTTAAGCTAAAGGAGTATTCAGAAAGATCTTACAACATAGTGAATGAAGTCATTGAAACAGTTCCATCATATTATACTGCTTGGGTTTACAAATTGGAACTAGTGTTAAAATTAAACAAAGATATCTCAGAAGAATTAAGCTGGCTAGATGAGTTTAGTTTGGATAATTTGAAAAACTACCAAATATGGTCATACAGAATAGAACTTATTAAGGAATATTATAAAAAGGATACAAGCAAAGAAGCTTTTAAATCATTACTGCAAAAGGAAAACGTATTAACAATGGTGATGTTTGATGAAGATGCTAAAAACCATCATGTTTGGAGCTACAAAAGCTGGTTTATTAATTATTTTGATTACGATTTGGAAGAGTACGGTGAAGAAGTTGCATATATTGGGAAACTTATAGACAAAGATGTTCTTAACAACAGTGCTTGGTGTTTCAGATACAAAATCATATGTGATCTACTAAAAAAATCTAATAATGACCAGAAGAAATCATTACTTGAAGAAGAATTGGAATACTCTGAAGAACAAATAGCTAGGTACCCTGATAACATAAGTTCCTGGAACTATCACTTTAGAATGATCGAGCTAATGAAAGAAAATGAGCATACCATCAATAAGGATTTATCGGAGCTATACGAAACACATTTGAACGAGAGTGTATATTCCATAGAGTACTATGCCAAATACCTGGTCATGGTTGACAAGGCTAGCAATCGAAAAAGCATAAAGGACTTGTATATACTGCTAAGGGACCATAGAGATCCGATAAGAAAAGTCTACTGGGATTACAAAATAGCCCAATTATAACATATATATTGCAATTAGTCACCAAAACACGACTTACAGCTGGCTATGATCACTTTTTTAACCTGTTTTTTTAAAAAAAATAGCTTGCAATTAATCAACAAACTTCACATCGGATTTTTCACGTTTTGTTGAAAAAAAAAAATATGTAATCAGCCCATGTAAGCGGCATAGAATTTTTAGACAATTTTTAAATTTTTAATTGGTATTTCGAACCACCCTTTCACGAATAAAGACATATAACTTGGAGGTAGACCAGATTAGCGGATAACGAACTGTAGTACAGCATATTTATATACCCAAGATAAGAAGTATTTCGAGCTTTATTGATGAATTCTGATTTTAATAGTAACAATTTTTTGTACAGTGAAGAACCACTAAATCTTCACCAGAATAATAACAACAACAAAAATAAAAATGTGAAAAAAGAAGGTAAAGACAACGATAATTCAACATATATGGATTTTGTTGATTTTGACAACGTAGATTTTGATATAACCAACTTAGCCAATGGTCAAAATATGAATTATACAGACTCCAACCAACAAAAAGTATTTGAGCAGCTAATGTCCAAAAACAACAGTAGCAATACGAATTTCCTTAATGAATTTAATGATATCAATATGAACAATGTTGACTCCATAGGATCTAATATGGCAAACATCATGCCGAATTTATCTGCCAATTATTCTCCAATTGATGGTTCTAACAGCAGTAAATCCAATGTTGTAAACGATGATAGAAAAGTTGCTAATGATTTCAATTTCTATATGGATCAAATGATGAATCAAATTACTGCATCAAATACTGGAAGAGCTTCAGGAAAACTTAACCGTTTTGAAGATGTTCAAGCATTGAATGCAGAAAGCAATAACAACAGCTTCATTAATGAGTTGGTGGATGTTTTTGATGATAACATGAATATAACAAACGATGAGCCGTTTATACAACAAGGACTGCTTACAAATATAGATGTTCTACGAGCAAACGATATTCACTATTGGAGAAACTGTCTTAACTATGTGGAGAATGTCAAGTTTGGAAAGAGCCCTGATTTCACCAGATCTGATTTTGTGAAAGAACAAGAAAAAATAAAGCAAATGAGTGCTATGAGAGATTCCGAAAGTGATGAATATGTTAAGATACCTGAAGACCCAAAATTGTTTCCATACAAACTTACTATAGGAGAGATACCTCCAACTTCAAGAGTTGAAACTCAGGTGAAGTTGAACATCTGTATAGAGCCAGCACCAAAACAAAACATTATTCATTTATCAACCAATGGTATACCAAGAAGAAAATATATGTTGGCTGATCCTATAAACACTTGGGACGAGAATTTATTGGAGCACGTATTGTTTTTAGAAGCTCACGTCATTAAAGTATCCGATAAATCACCAGTAACACCTTGTGAAAGATGTTGCAAAAGAGAAGAAAGAAGATTTTCTAGAAGAAAATCTGGGGCAACAGATGCTGATTTATGGGCTGTAAATGATGATAGAGAAGCTTTGATCTTTAACCACAAGCAGCTTTGTGTTTTAAATCAGCAAGGTGCCAGTACTAATATTGGGGGTACACCAGACTCTAAACCCTCAGGCATTCCAGATTCCAAGTTTATAACATTTACAAGTAGATTTGTTTGTTATTGTAGACATCAAAAAGAGTCTGTTGGGTTTGAAATTGTCATTCTTTTAAAAAATCATAAAGGTGAGATTTTAGGGAAAAAGACTAGTTCTTCCATAAAAGTTGTTAATATTAACCAAAGAACCAAGAGTATCAAAGATACTGCATCAGACGTTTCTGATACTGCCTCTTCAGTTGCTTCAGAATCAAGTTATGCAACCGATTATAGTAATAGCAGACAATCAAGTGTTGATTACAGCACATCTTCATATCAATCTGAGTTAGATCATCACAGTGATGCTTTAATGAATGAAAGAAACCCAAGAGCCTTCAAGGCTATGAATGGTTTGTCCACTTCTACTCAAGAGTTGCTACAACATCAAGGACAGAGCAACTTGTATAGTGCAAGCCAGGATGTAAACTCTGGGATTTCTGCCCTCAACAACAAAATTTTTACCTCTAATTCTCCCTCTTTCAGAATATCACCTAATGTTCCAAGAAATGGCAGCAATAATAACTTATTGATGGTCAAGAATAATAGTCAATCAATGGCACAGCAACAACAAAAGCCAGCAATTACAAAACCAGGTATTTTCAAAATTATTCCTAATTCTGGCCCAACCAGTGGTGCTGTTGAAGTAACCATTCTTGGTGAAAATTTCACACCAAATACGGATGTTTTGTTTGGTTTTAATAAAGCATTAAGTGTTAATTTCTGGGGTCCTACCACCATAGTTGCAAAAGCTCCACCTGCACATACACCAGGACCAGTTCAAGTTGTGAGTCTTGTAGATTCAATGTACATACCTGAAAGTATTGTTCCAAATCCAGAAGCTGTATTCACTTATGTTGATCAAAACGACAAACAATTATTGGAGTTAGCATTGAAAATTGTTGATATTGAAAAAAATAAAGATTCCATTAATCCGAATGAGAATCATCAAGATAGAAACTTGGCTCAGCAGCTATTGTTTGAACAGAAAGGTGATAGTAACAGTCCACAAGACAAAGAGATTAAACATGAAGCTTACAAAGTAGTTTTGTCATTACTAAGCAGTGGCTCAAAGAAGAGTATTTTGAATAACTTGAATTTGAAAAATGATGAAGGTAGAAGTTTACTTCATTTAGCATGTTTGAAGTCTCACGTTGAATTGATAATATTCTTACTTTCCAACAATGCCAAAGTCAACTCCGTAGATAACTATGGTTACACACCATTACATTTTGCTTGTTTAGCAGATGATATAAGAGTGATGAAAATGTTGATTGCTATGAATTGTGACAAGTTTAGTCCTACTTATTGCAATGACTTGTCGACTCCATTGGAATTGTACTTAAATAATTATAGAAGCAAAGAAGATAGCGAAAATTACGATGAAGTCTATGAATTATTAAAAGAAGATGATAAAAAAGACTTTAGAAATGGCAGTATGGACCAGTTGAGCGCCTTTTCAAATGAATCAGGATTTCAGCAGCATATATCAACAATGGTATCACAAAGTTCCATTTCTATTTCAGACAGTCAAAAGTTTGATATGGAACCTAAGAGATTAACAGATGACTTGCATTTGAAAGACGTTTCTACCAACAAAGTAGGAAAAATATCTGGAAATGAAAGCACAACTTCAGCAATCACAGTGAATGAGTCTGTTAATTCATCTTTGGAGTCTCAGCCACCACTATATGATGATCTCTTCCCTGAGAGTGTTTTGAAAAAGCCAAGTGAAGAATTTGAGGACGTTCAAACCCAAAAGCTGATTCAAATGTCTGCTCCAAGATTGTCTCCACGTACAACTCAATCTCTGCTTCCACCTATTGATTCTTTAAGCATGAAATTAGACTTGATAGAGACAACTGATATGGAAGATAGAATTGCTAATACTATGGACAATAAGAAAACTAGAAATGACAGTTCATCAGATACAGAAATGTTTGATGAAAATTATGACAATGAAAGACATGGACTGGGTATGATAAAGATGAAGTATAAAAATAAAATGCTGAGATTAAACATGTTTAACGAAGACTTGATGAATCAATTCAAGTTAATGAAGTCCAAACAAAAAGATTTTACCATGGACACTAAATTGATCTTCTTTTGGATCCCTTTTTTGCTAATATTGATTTCAACTGTTATAGTATTGACATTCAGTTCAAGTAATGAAAACTCGATAGCTGACAGTTGGAATGTAGCATCAAATAATATGAGAACCAGATTAGCCAATTTCTTTTTAGGAAAGCAAAGATGGCAAATGTTTGTCAAAGATGCCATTCACCAAGGTGAAATCAAATTCAAAGAGGCCTTTAATGCAGAGAACATTCATAGTATATTTTGAGTCTTTTATAGAGTAGCATTGATTAAATACCAAAGTTGTAACGAGATTAAGGTTATAATTGCTTTTTTCTTTTTCTTTTTTTTTTTAGAAATGTGATGAATTCCCTTTTAGGAAAATTTCACTCCTGTATTTCTTTTTTATTCATAAGCGTAACAAATTTCAATACTTTTAAAAATAACATAAGAGACTCTTTTAAACTATGATTGATACACCAAAAATCATACATAAGATACAACCATTGGCTTAAAAAATGGAATTGAAGTTAGCTACTGACAACAAAAAATACTTACCTAAAGAGGTTCCAGCAAAAAATCAATTTAGAATCATTGTTGGATCTTACGAACACAACATTTTATGTGTTTCTTTAGATCTTTCTAATGAACAAATCGGACCTATATTTACACCAATCTTCCACTTTCAAGCACATTCATTGAGTGTCAGAACTTTGGACGCTTCCAAGAAATTTTTGGTTTCTGGATCTAGCGATGAACACATTAGAATATATGATATGCAAAACAGAACTGAAATGGGTAACCTTTTATCTCACGAAGGAACTATTACGTGTTTGAAGTTTAGTAAAAAATCTTTTGAAGAAGATATCATTAATAATGAAAAACTTGAAAATGGAAAGAAACTAGGTACTAATAGTTCAGATGGTAAGTGGTTATTGTCTGCTTCAGAAGATAAAACTATTACTGTTTGGAGAACTAAAGATTGGGAAAAGTTTGCTGTTTTAAAGGGACATACCAAGAGAATCAATGATATTGATATTCATCCATCAAACAGAGTTGCCATATCTATCAGTGATGATCACTCCATCAGATTATGGAATTTGATGAGTATGAAAAAGGCAGGTATATTAAAATTAAAAGATTACAATCAAAATGGTCAATATATCAGATGGCTAGGTTTGAACAACTTTGTTGTTGGTTTAACCAGTAAAATCTTAGTCTACGATATTTCTTTAGCCAAAGTATGTTACGAAATTGACACACCAAAGAGATCTGTAATCATGCACTTGGAAGTAGACACAATTGATGGTAAAGACTATGTCATTGTTGGATTAAATGACGGTTCATTGTTGTTCTATGCCGTTGACCAAATGAGATTAACTGTTGATGTTGACAGAGAATATACTGAAGAAGACTTTAAGAACTTGCTTCCTGAATTTACTTTAAATGGCCATTCAAATAGAATAAAGAGTTTCAAATATTATAAAAATAAGTTTGCGGAATACTTAGTGAGTTGTTCATCAGATGGAAGAATTGTTTGTTGGGATTTGAAGACCAAGGAAAAAGTGTGTGAGTATGATACCTCCGAAAGATTAAATTGTTTGACTGTTATTGATGAATCGGTTGAGAAAATGAAGGTTTCTACTCAAAAGTTAACTAACGAAGAAGAATACACAAAATCGGAATTAGAAGATGAGTTGAATAGTGAAGATGAAGCTCAATATAAAAAGATAATGAAAGGAACTCAAGACAAAAAGAGAAAGAGAAACAAAGGTGGTAAAAAAGTAAACAAAAAGAGAAAAGTTGAAATTGAACTTTGATCGTATAAATATATATATATATATTTTTATTTTTATTTTTTTTTTTTATAATTTGGATTCTCTGCCCAATCTTTTGCAATGCTTATAATATAATGCTCTGGCTTTAGACCAAACTGGGGCTCTTCCTCTATTTGGTAGAGTTAACAAAGATGGTAGTAAATCAGCAGCAAAGAATTCGGAAGCTTCTCTTGGGAGTAGAGATGGTAAATGGTCAATAGAAATTACACTTAATTTTGGACCAGCTGTAGTATCAACAGGCACAGTTGGTTCATCAAAGACAGTGGCTATATTGTAAATTGGAATAGGGTTATGTGGGTTTGTGGTATCAGCAGACACATCAACAACAGTTCTTAGCTTTCTACTGCTCTTATTTAGTAATTCATAGTTGATGAATGGTGCGATTGGCTTAGATAGATAAATACAGTTGATAAAAATATCAGCATCAGCAATTTCTTGGAAAGGTCCTCCTTTCTTGGTTTCATTTATATCCCATTTAATGATATTTTGTTCAGGTAAGCCAGCTTTCTTCAAGAAGTCTACAGCACCGGAACCACATCTTCCTAAAGCACCAATTATAAGAACCTTTGGTGTTCTTCCAGCCTTTTGAGTGGCTTTTAAATAATCCTTTTTGACATTAGCAATTAAACTGTTTTCATTTGGAAAAGGAGCAACACCAGGTAAATCTTGGCTGTCGCTGTTTAGTTGTTTGAATGACCAGTCTTTCAATCCCAAAGCAGCACCGGCAAACCCGGCATAGTAACCAAAGGCAGCAACTCTTCTACCTTGATCGTTTTCTAAAAATTCCAAGTCATATAAGATACCTTTACCGTCTTTATATCTTTTCAAAACATCTTTCCAACCAGCTTGATCTTTATAACAATGAGCAAATTGAATATGTTCGTGATGTAAAGGGAAGGTTTGATCTTCAGGTAACTCTTTTAACCCAATTATAATTCTGTCTTTTGGTGCATTGATCCAAGATCCAAAAGGAACAATGGTACAACCAACATTTTTGTATTCATTTATGTGAAAAATTGATTGTTCAGACTCTTCAACAAATATTTCAAAGCCCTTTTCCAACAATATCTTACAAGTAGTTGGGGTCAAAGCAGCTCTAGCTTCTAATGGTTTATATTCTCCTCTCAAGTGTAATTTAACTGCAGCCATACTTATATTATTATATATTAATGTGATATGGTTTTAATATATTTTCTATACTGTTATTAAAATGTATTTAAAACAGAGTGAACTTTCTTTGTGGCTCTATTTATAAGTTGACTAAAATACTATTATAATATGTTGTTTTTTTTTTACCTTCAAATAAATTTATTGAATTGAGTAAAAGCACTTTTCCGTCGCAAATTTTAAAAAATTGTTACTCTTTGAGTCATCCAAGTTACGGGCATTTTTTACTATTTCACATATGCCCGTAATCACCAACCAAAAAGAAGGCGTATTTAGGAGAGACATATTTTTTTAGAAAAAAATGCCCCTGATTATGAATTACTTTATTTTTGGACCGGAAAAAACTTGCGTCGCAACAAATGCAACACGTGACTTGTCGGATTTAAACGCGTCTAAGTTTTTTTCTGAAGAAATGGTACACCAAAAAAAAATCGGCTTCTTGAATTCCAATTAACTTCTTTGTGTTATCTCTTCGAATTATTAAACATTCCAGATGATTGGTTTAAAAATAAGAAAGCTCTTTTTTTAAACCAAATAAAACCTGTTAATATGGATAACAACAATGTTACTGAGGACCTTGTCTTTAATACTAGTGGCCACTCTCAACAGATACCCAAAACACCTTTAAATGACAATAAAATTGTCAATAATGATGGAGCAGGAAGTAACAATGCTCATCATTACAAAAGACATTTGGTCAATAGATTATCAAGCTCTAAAAAAAATATTAATACAGCTTCTAGTATGAGAAGATTCTCCTTTCACAACAGTGGTGCTAAAATGTCTCAAAAAGTTAAGAACTACAGTAAAGGCTGGAGTCATCACAAGCACTCGCCATTACCCACAACAGCAAATAGTATGGTTTCAGATGATATTATGAAATATATCAAAACAGATAGTTCTATGGCGTATAGTCCGTTCAAATCTAAGGAAAATTTGAATGATTTATTTGCGACTAAAAAAGGTATTGCATATTCACAATTGTCGAAAGACGAACAATTTATTGTTGATATGAGACGAATAAGAAACTCAGCTTTTGAACAAAAACAATATGAAACGGCTTTGTTTTACAATGATAGCTTGTGCTGCTATATAAAAGACAACTTTTCTTTGGAAGTTATAAAAGAAAATGTTGATTATCTCATGGACTTTTATGAAACACTAAATATTTACTATATGTCAAAACAATATCAAAAAGCTGTTGACATTTTTCAGGAACATGAGGTTATAAAATATCTGTTGAAAGATCATCCTATCTCTGTATACGTCTTTTGTTTGTGTTTATATGAGCTAGAGAATTTTCAGCAGATATTGGCCTATCTAGGTGAAGGCAATGAAGAGACGGACTCGATTGACCTTCAACTAGATATTTTAAATAGAGAACTAAGCAATGGTTGTAATAAAGAAAATAAAATTGATAAAAGAGTTTTGACTAATGTTCAAAAAGCTGAGTATAACAATATTGATTTTTATTATAAAATGTTATCTAAACTAAAGACTAATATGTTACTTTTAAGAGGAAAAGCATTGATGAAGAAAAATCAATTTGATATGGCCAAAAGAGAGTTAAGAAAATCTGTTTTTGCTGATCCTACTAACTATGAAAGTTTTAAATTGCTTATCAGCTCCCAAATTATGACCAAGTCAGAAATACTTGAGCTTTATAATGAAATTCCCTTTGACAATGTCATAGATGATAAAAGAATTGCTGAGGTTTTGAAGGCCACTTACTATAAAATGATTTCAAGTGATTGCATCAATCAAGAAGACTTCGGTAATGATGTGGCAATTGTGGACGAAGAATCATATGATGAAGAAGAGGCAATTGGGTCCTTTTTTGAAAACAGTGATCTTGAAAATGGAAATAAAAATATGAATGAAAATACTGCCAATATGCTACTAAAAACCAACCATTTGTTGATGACCAAAGAATTTCAAATTAACATTATAAAAAAAATGTTTAATCAATGTAGCTATGCTGATTGTATTGTAAGATGTGAAGCTTATTTAAGTGGAGGGTATGACCCTTTCAATGAAGATGTTATCACTCACTACTTAACATCTTTATTTGAAGTAGGGAATAAAGCCAAAATAAGCAAATTGTTGAATACATTGATATTAAAGTTTCCCTCGAGTTGGATTACCGAATTTGCAGCGGGCACTAGGCAGTTATTATTTAGGAAGTATTTGCTTGCAAGAAAACACTTTGCTAAAGCAACAATATTGAATTCATCTTCTCTACCTTCATTGATAGCATATGGACATACATTTGTAGGTGAGCTAGACTTTGACCAATCTATAGTAGTTTATTCCACTGCAGCAACTTTGTTTCCAGGCTCGCATATCCCCTTAATGTTTTTAGGAATGCAGCATTTGATAAAGCGTAATTTGGCTATGAGCGAAAAGTACTTGAAAATGGCATTGACTATCAATTCAACAGATCCTTTATTGCTTAATGAAATTGGTGTTATTCATTACCAAAATACAAACTATTTGGAAGCCAAAAAATACTTCAAAAAGGCTAGTGATGTAATCAGTAAAATAAGAAGTAATAACATTCTGACTGAGTATGGGGTAGAGGAATCCAACTTTCATGCAAACTCAAAGATTTGGGCTGGTATTTTTGTCAACCTTGGTCATACATACAGAAAATTGAATCAACTAGAGAAGGCTTTGATGTGCTTTGAAGCTATAAGTGTGACTACAAAGCCAAATACAAACACACTTACCTCGATGGCTTTAGTTTGTATGAAGCTAATGAAATTTAAAAGATGTATAGAATATTTACATAAAGCATTAGAAGCAAATCCGGAAAATACAATGGCTTCTGATCTACTTGAAAAAGCAATGGAATTGAACATGGAGAGTGATGGTCCTTGATTTATATATATGAAAAGACGAATCAGTCTTTGGACTTGGATTTCTTTTTTGATTTGGATTTTTTTTGTTCTTCTTTTTTGCTCTTCTTCTTATTTTGTTTGGGGCTACCAACTTGTGTATGGTTTTTTGAATTATTGACCAAGAACTTCTTTTCTTTATTCAGTCTGTTGGCTTTTTTGCTTAATACCAGTATTTCCATTCTTTTGCTGACACATTCAGCAAACAATCCGTTGTCATCATTTATATCTATGGCATCGCAGATGCTATCGTAGTACTCAACAAAGCTTTCGATATAGTCATGAAGAACAGCAAATGCTGATTGTAAATTACCTTCCGAGTAACCCATTTCCTCTATCAACTTTGTTTTTGTGTCCATTTGTTTCGAATATATAGCTAATGTTTGCTTTGACAGAAGAGCCAAATCTTCATCTAATTTAACCATCTTGCTATCTGTTATCTGAGGTAAATCAACTGATTGACTTTTGTTTTTCTTCTCTTTTTTATGTTTCTTTTCTTTTTTATCTATCTTGATTTCATCAAGCTGATCAAAAGCTTCTGCTTCGGTCAATGTGCCACTGGATGAAACCTCAGCTTTGTTGTTATTTTTTGTAGACTTTGCAGTTTTAAGTGATTTCTTCGACGTTGAAGCTTTGACTTTTTGTGGCTCTTCACTTGACGATTCATATATTGAGTTAAAGAAGTCATCATCTATAAAATTCTTATCATCAAGAGAACCAGAGTTCACCTCTTTGATAACTGTTTTCACTGTTTTTCTTGCGGTGCTAGTTGGTTTCTTTTTTGATGTTCTTTTTTGTGCTGGTTTTCTTGCTGAAACTACTGGTGTTTCATCCAACAAGAAAGACGCTAGTTCTGACGCTGAAGTTTCGCTAATTACCATACTAATTTATCTCTTCTGGTCCATATCAACTCCTGTCTATACCTTAGTATATTAGTCAAAAGCTGAAAAAAATGTAAGAAAAAGAAAAGACTACAAGACAGCCTAGTTTTGGCTCCTAAGCGAAAATTTTTACTACGCCAAAAAAAAAAAATACCAAATAATTTGAAATTTAAACATATATAGTTGTTAATTGATCGTATATTGACTTAGATGATGCCTTCTAGGGCCTTTTTGACGTTTGTATAGATTTCCTCAACTGATTTGGTACAGTCAATCTTTTTGACTATATGTCTCTCGGTGTCCAGGTACTCAATTACAGGCATACTGGTGTTGACAAAAGTATCGAATCTTTTTTCAATGGATTCTATGTTGTCGTCTTCTCTACCTGATGTTTTACTTCTTTCCATCAATCTATTCAACATAACTTCCTTGGTGCAATCAAAGAACAATGTCAGCTTAGCCTTCATAACAGTTTCTTCAAAAGTTATGGCTTGGTCTAATTTTCTAGGGAACCCGTCAATCAAGAAATTCTTGTATTCGTGTTGGTTATTAACGATTGCTTGTCTTAATAAAGCAATTGTTATCTCTTGTGGAACAATAGTTCCGTCTTTTATATGCTGTTTGATGATATCTCTGAATTGAGATCCTTCTGCTACTTGTTCAGCTCTCAAAAGATCTCCTGCAGATAAATGCTTGAATTTGAAGTCTTTAACTAATTTAGAACATTGTGTACCTTTACCTACACCTGGACCACCTAGTACAAAAACAACATTAAGATCAGAGTTGATAGACATTGCCAATATGATTTCTTTGGTGTTTTTCAAATCTCCAAATAATCCACAGCAAAGCAAAAAATGTGTTTGAAAGCTTTTTTTCTTCCTTTGAGCCAAGTTTTCCACCAGGGGGTGAATTTTTTCTTGGTTGATTTACGCTACGCTTGAGGAAATAAGCACTTAAAAGCCATTGATGACCATTAATGTTACCATTTGTGCTGAGTTGAGAATGCTGCGATAGTATACATTCATACAACATCAGCAGATCTTTCCAATCGGCTTTTGACTACTGGATAAGATTTTTATGTCTTATCTCCGATTTGCAAGATTAAATTTTGCGCTACCAATTTTAAAATGTTTTCTCCGACAGAAAAATTTTTTTTTGTTGCTGCGAATCCACTCACGCCCTGTGATAATACGAAGGTTTGTTTTTTTATGTATCAAGCTGATGGTATATGGACTAATAGATCGATACATTAAGCCCTAAACAAGATATGACATAAGCAGTATGTCTAACAATGAAGAAAGGCAGACGAATATTGAAAGATTAAGACAGGCGGCTTTGAATGCGGCTTCAAAGAATCTTTCTACGTCCATTACATCTGAAACTAAAAACCTTTCTGCCAAAGATAGGCTACTTCAAAAAGCATTGGAAATCAATGGTTTATCTATGGCAGATTACAAAAAAGATGAGGCAAAAAAGCAATCATATACTCTAAATACCACAACAAGTACCGCTGAATTGAACAGTTACAGCTCTAGTATGCATGGTTTGAATAGTGCACCAATAACACCAACATTTGTACCAAGTGCCATGAACGTTACAGGGTTTCAACAAAGCTCTAGTAACTTGGCAGGAATGAGTCCAACTGGGTTTTTTGCCTCTGCAAGTAGGCCACAAACTCCCATTTCACATCAAATCCCAGCAATGTCTTCAGATATCAAAAACAAACATTTTTTAGAAACAATGGCAAAACTTGATGAAAGTGAGTTTTTTATAGATGAAGGTTTGAAATATAAGATAAGAGAGAATACATTTGATATGAATAATTTTCCATTAGATCACAAAACACCGGTCATAATCCAAGAATATGCTCAACTGTCATTTATGTGGAAAGACTTCCGTTCATACAATTATTATTACAAATGTAAGAAGATGACAGATGATGGTAATAAGACATATTTCATGAAGAGAAATAGTAAAATTATCAACTCTGCTTTGCCCACCTCCAGAAATATAATCAATATCAATCACAGCATTTCTCAATTAAAAAACATGAAAAGCAATCCAAATGTTTTGAACTTGGATTCCATATTTTTGACATCAGGATTCATGGACAACTCTTTGGTTCAAGTATACGAATATTACTCTTATATGGTCAAAGCAAATGAATATTTTAATGTTGATGCATATGGTACAAGTAAGGGAACATTAAATCTTACCAAAAACGATTTGTGGTATGTTTTATTTCAACTATTAAACTTTTTAAAATTTATGTTTCAAAATAATCTGCATAAACATCATGGTATGAAACCAATAGAAGAATTTATTTCACTTGACCAATTCTTTCTTGTTGAAAGTGATAAGAACAATTTCATTTTAAAGTACAACAACTTGGGAGAAATGATCTCTAATAAATACTTGAAGATTGAAACAGATGGATCTGAAGTTGTTGATGTTGTTGAAGGTTTTAAAGAATCAAGTGGAATCAATAATGAAGCCAAGATTATAAACAAAATTGGTGGAATTTGGAAAAATTTGCTGATAAGTGCAAATGCATTGGCTAACGATGTTAAAATTGCTGATATGTTGAACTACTTAAAGACTCCTGATGTTACTTTAGAAAGTGTAAATGCTTACTTTAGTTTTGATATTATGGCAGACTGTTTTGATAGAATTGCGGCTTTTAATGAAGTTCTATACAACAACTTATCTAAGAGTATTAATAATGAAGATTTTTTGAATATACTATTGAAATTAAATATAGCAATTGCAGATTACAATAGCAACGATTCTGCTTGGCTACCTAATGGAACAAAATACCCTTTGAAGTTGTTTTATGACTTCTTATTCAAAAATAGCTCAGGTAAAAAAGATACTTTAAATTACGGACACATAATAAAAAACTTATGTAAGTTAGATTCTAATAGCTTTGACAGTTGTTTGCTATCCGACGAAACAAAAACAACGTGTATTGTTGTGAGTTATAAGGATTTGAATTATTTAGTCAATTTTGTATATATGCAATGTATTAACAAGAGCATGAAATGATGATTAAGATGGATGAAGTTTACAATTATTCTTATATTTTTTTTTTTGAATTTAACAACTGTTTTGCCTAGTTTAAACCCGAGCTTTGCTTAATCGATCACAAAAAGTCTTTAAACATTTCACATTATTGTAAATGATTTAAAGAGTATTATGGTGGAATTCTCTTCCTAAAGAACATTTGTTTGTAGGTGATTTGCTTGTTTTTTTTGCATAATCCGAACCAAAAGTTAAATACAACACATAATGAAGCATTTAAGATCGGATAAAAAAATAGTCCAATACTATTATTATCTAAGATTCAAGTTCAAGAAATTCAATATAGTATTGCATAGCTTGCTCCATGATATTCAGTCTTATAACAAAACACTTAGAAGAAGAAGGGAAAACCAAATAAGAGATACGTTAAGAGTTGAAGAGGTCTATTATCAGACATTTCTGTTGGAAGAAGATGTGTATAACAATGTTTTGACTTGCTACAGAGAAAGTCATGATATAAATACAAATATATTTGTGCAAACTGCATGTAAATGTACATGTCACACAAGTAAAAAAAGGCCGGTATTTCACAACGCCAATTGTGTTTCCAAATGCGAAGCCTCGAATGTATCGTATAAAAATCACTTACTCAGAAGCAACAACCACATCAATCAACTGTTTCTAGACTCGCCGTTGATAGAAAAAGAATATGATTTTGGAAAGAAAATAGGTCTAAGTGGAGAAACAGTTTTTACAGAAAACAGTAAATCCAGGATATACGATTGCTTAAGTTCGATATTCAGCCAAGCCAAAGACGCAATTAGTCCAAAAATTGATATACTTATGAACTTCAATAAAAAACTCTCAAAGAAAAGGTTAGAAAAAGACAATGAAACTGGAATAAGATGCTTTGAAAGCATTAAAATTCTACATAGCTCTAAGCTAAATTTTGACCATATGGGATACGAGACATATGATTTTATCCGATCATACCATATGATGACTCAAAATAGCCAAGAAAATCAAACTAAAGGAGAAGCATCATCGGTTACCGAACTCCTCTTTGACATGACAACCAATGAATATGTTCTAGATGTTATATCTATATAAAGAAACAAATCACGTGAATCCTGGTTTCAAGCATTTTTTTTAAAGCCGACATTTTCGGTAGGTTCAGATTTTGTCCCTGATATGGATAATTTTTTACGAGTTTTTCTTCAATCTAGAATAAATCTTATTTTTAAAACGTAAACAAAAAAAATATGCACATACAGAAACACCGCTTCAACGGCCATATTAGGTGACATCAATTTGAACGTGCGAAGAAATGAGTGAACAATTAATTGGAAAAACCAGAAGAAAAGAGAGAAAGTTTTTCTCACGTAATAATTAATCGGAGAAAAAGTGTGTGATGTTATATATAATGTGTCTTCAATTTAGATTTGATCTGGATAATTTAGATAGAATTACTTATCTACAACCCAAAAAGATAATTACATTAGTACAAGCATCATACCATTTGGTCTTTTTTTTACACCTGAAAAATATGGATTGCCCTATTGAATATACCCGTTACGAAGAACCAGCACCATCTGCATTTCTAGATATACCTTTCTACATAGACTTTGATTCCATCATTGGTAAATCAACCTACTGTTTTGAAAACATTGATTCATTGAATGTTTTTAGACAGCATAAAGATTCCAAGAGTAAAGACAGTTTCAATTTTGAATACATAAAAATTGTCAACAACAAAGTTTCCGGATTGCCTCTATATGAGTGTAAGTTTAAAAAAGACAAGAGTTATTTACTGAACGACTCCCAAAAAAATTTTGTAATAAAAAAATATGTTGCATTAAGTCCTTTGCAAAATCCAAAAGATAACTATGAATATTTAGGTTTTAATGACAAACTCAAATTGTCAATTTTCAGATATGAATATGCCGTTATAAAAAACAAAGGATCTCCATTTAGCATTGAAAACAAGAGAATATATAGCAACAATTTATCAGATGGATCTACAATGAACATGAAGTTTAATAGCAACTTCAACTCGGACAAAAACGTAGAAGTGAGCATTGGATCGGAAAATATGACTTGGAAACATGGAAAAAACAAAAATGAATCCATTTTATTCAAAAATATAGAAAATAGAATAGCTTTAGTAGATACCACAGTGAATTTGAATTACGATAAAGAAATACTAGGTCTATTGAAACTTACTGATTTTGACAACACTAGCAATCAAGATAAACATAGCAACCATGGTGTAATGAACTTTGAAAACGAAAAGATCATTATATCGTGTTTTATTCTTTTACTGCAGAAGAGATATGACGTTAGTTCAAGAGTTGGTACGGTCAAAGGGCTACACTAATATATATCATTATAATTAAAGCATTATTTTTGTAAAATTAATTTTTTTTCTTTCAAATATGTTCATTTCAATTTATTTACTAACTTAAAGTCACAATCAAAGTTTTTGTTTACAATATTGTTAGGGAGAATTAAGAATTGAAACGGAATGGAGTATAATTAAAAAAGGAAGAACTTTGTATTTTAAAAAAACTGCTAAAATATTCACTATGTTTAATTCAAAATAAAATTCATATAAACACACAATATGTTTAATTATAATATTTTAAATTTTAATGTTTTTTATAATTAAGTTTACATTTGAAGCCCAGTTATTTATTTAAATTTTTAAAAAAAATTTTTTGTTAAATTTTATGTAAACTTATTATTTTATTTTATTTGTTTTAAATCAACTTTGTTTTTAATTTTGGGTTTATTTCATAACTGGTCTTTATGAATTTTTGATTATATTATGAGTATCAAAGAGGCTTTGAAGCAACCGTTTGTAAGCGTTCACAAAATAAAATCAAATATACGCACTAATCCAAAACACAAAAAGCGATCCCCAAAAAAAACAGAAAATAGACAAAAAATGGCGGCACAAAATTTCTCCGCGTTTAATCAATAAGTTTCAAGATGATTGCATTGAAGAACCATTAACATGACATCTGTATCAGCAAGTGTAGACTTAAACACAACACGCAAGTATTCTAATAGCCCAGACATAAAAAAAATTTATTTTAATTTTAACAAAAAGCAAAAACCAAGTAACGAGTTTTACGCCGTTGGAAGTAGACGCCAATAAGGAAAACTACCAATTGAGTAAGAACTATATCACAGACTATGGAAGTTCAACTGATGGGCAGATAGAAACACAGCTAGTTATAAATGGATACAGAATAGTTTTAAGCTGTATTATAGTAGATAACAAAACTCAGAAGTTGATCCTCATTACTTACGGAGATAGTCATTACTAC
>ERZ794936.115-NODE-115-length-57496-cov-33.415017_pt1:55000-57496 | contig 57496 bp, 31 predicted proteins | sample MGYA00511083_ERZ794936 | MGnify/ENA primary metagenome ERZ794936 (study PRJEB30137, sample SAMN04331409) | food metagenome | isolation source: Y2 must sample point D1 replicate A | place: Australia: South Australia | collected 2014 ... | reverse complement strand
AAAAAAAAAAAAAAAAAAAAAAAAAAAAAAAAAAAAAAAAAAAAAAAAAAGCAACTTCGACAAAAACGAACAACGGAGTCTGGAAAAGTGCGACGGTAAGAATCGCTGCAACAACCTATTCAACTCCAAAAATCCCTTTTTAGGAAACTAAATTTGGTTTTTTTTTTAATGGTTTTTTTTTTGATGGTTTTTTTTTTTCACAAAAAATAAAATAATCCTCAAAAAATAATCCTCAAAAAACCCTTTTCAAAAATTTAAAAACGTTGTGACACTTTGTACACCCACACATGTTGAACTTCCTGTGTGAATTATTTCTTGTTTATCATTTTTTGAAGCTTGTACATTACCTTGTCCCGGTGAATTGCCAAGGGATCGTCTTGATCTGTTGCAAAAAACTGGTTTCTTGGGAAATCTTCAAAGTCTCCCTCTGCAACATGAGGTGGGCTAAAATCTTCCTGGTCAGCACCATATTCTGCGTCACTTTCCAAATATTCATACTCATCACTCGTACGACCTCCCTCGTTGTTTATGGCATCCAAAAAGTCACCGGTGTTGCTCATGCGGCTGTAAGCTTGATCATAATCGCCATTGATCAATCCGCTAGATGAAACCAAAATGTCCCTGGTGTAGTTGGGATCCTCTATCACAGAATCCTGATCGGAAACATCACTTCCAAAAAGAATCGATCTATCATCATCTTCATCTTCAGGGTAGTCATTCTGATAGTAATCTTCCTTATTTGAATCTTGGTCATCCGATAAAGCGTTAAGGTCGCTAATGTCTGTTTCCTCTTCCGGCACAAGGGGATCGTCAATAATCTTGATGTATCCCATGGTGCTCTTGTCAAACACAAACGTGTCCTCGTCATCATTGATCTCTTCTTTGAAATAGACATCAAAAACGTACTCTTGGTCGTCGTTGTTTATCTTATTTTGGTGTTGCTCCTGTTGCTGCTGTTGTAAATACTCTTGTAATAAGTCATTTACTTCCGGATTGAGAGCTTCTTGTGAAACTTCGCTTTTTGCATTTCCAAGGGTTTCCCGCTGATTTTCAAATAAAAAAAGATGGTCTTGTTCAGTACTTTTCAAAACCGGTGCTTCCTCATATTTTTTGGCAGAGTCTACTCGTTTCAATCTAAATATAACCTTTCTCTTTTTGTTGGTGCTGCTGAGAGATCCTTGAATTTTCTCATCAGTGTTTTCCGCTTGTTCGATACATAAAGCTTGCAATGATTCCTCATTTCTTTTCCGTTTAATTCTAATAATACTTGGAGCCTCAGAGTTTGTCTTCTTCATTGTATAACACAAAAACTGATAACCTCTTTGCTTTGTTGTTTTTTGTATTTGTGAGAAACTGATAAGAATTTGTACAGACTTCTCGTTTTGCTTGATCCGTTTTTCGTAGTCAATGCGAGCCCAAAAAAGTTGGGGTCTTTCAAATGTGTAAGTTGTTTCACGTGACTTTAGTAATCAAATGGCGCTATAAGCTCTAATCGTACCAAAGGTTTGAGTTGTTCAGCAACTTTCTACCAGATCATAATGAGTTTAGTGCAAATATATATAAATATATCATTATCGATCTTTAAGCTCTAGTGACAGGCAAGAGCTTGAAGAATCTTTTTGCTTTGGCATTTAACTTGTTTACATTTTGGCCAAAGCTTTTAGTATTTTCAATAAAGAGGTCAGTGACTTCAAAAAAATAAACAATATTCTTTTTTTGCAGAGAATTATAGTCTTTTGCCAAAGCTAAAATATTAGTTGAGGTCTTCATTGATTATGGTGATTTTGAAATATTCACAAGCTTTTTCTTTTTAGAAAAGAGTATTTATTCAAAGTAAACACAAAAACGCGTAACTTTAGCTTTTATTTAATTTTTTTTTTTGTGCCAGCTTTTTTTGAAACTTGAAAACAAACAGCAAAAAACATATCACAATACACAAAAACCTAACAAAGATGCCCTCAACAACTACAAACTACCGTTTGAAGATGCTTGAAAGATTGAGACACTTAGCTGAGCCAGGAATTGCCCCTGAGCAGGATACTGTCTTGATCACTGGCGGGTGTGGAGGTTTAGGACGTGAACTTGTGAAGCGCTTTGGCAACGCAAACTATAAAGTTGTAGCTGTTGACATATGCTCCAAAACCCTATTTGAACAAATTTTTGATTGCAAAATTCAAAAGCCAACCAACATGTATTACTTCTCGTGTGATATCACATGTGCAACATCTTTACAGCAATTGAAAATTGACATTGAAAATTTGAAGATCGGTCCGGTAACCGTGTTGATCAACAATGCTGGTATCACTTCAAACACACCAATAAAGGACTTTTCTTCAGCAAATCCTATGAGTATTGAAAAAATTATGAATGTAAACTTTCAAAGCTGTTTTGGTTTGATTCAGCTTTTCTTGCCTGGTATGATTGCCGCAAATCGAGGCTACATTGTAAACGTTGCATCCGTTTTGGGGATATTGTCTCCTGCAAAACTGGCACCGT
>ERZ794936.115-NODE-115-length-57496-cov-33.415017_pt1:0-52500 | contig 57496 bp, 31 predicted proteins | sample MGYA00511083_ERZ794936 | MGnify/ENA primary metagenome ERZ794936 (study PRJEB30137, sample SAMN04331409) | food metagenome | isolation source: Y2 must sample point D1 replicate A | place: Australia: South Australia | collected 2014 ... | reverse complement strand
GACTGTTTTTTAAACTCTTTTTGCTATCAGAAACGTGGCTGTTTTCTCCATTTTTAGAAGAGTCAAAAATTTCTTTATTATCTTCTGAATTTAGTTGTGGCACCTCTAAAATATCATCTCCAAAAAGGTCATTCATCATTAAAGGGTTTGTTGATTTTTTGTCTTAGAGTTTTATTTTTTTTTTTTTTTATTTTTTTTCTTTCTTATCAGGTTCTTTTAATCAGATTTTTCTTGAATAGTTACACCAAAATTTTTTTTTTTTGTTTAATGATTCTGATCCAAATTTTTAAAGAAGCGTTGAATTCTATGAAATATCGATGCAAATGAGTGTGTTAAAAAAAAACTTGTGTTGAAGTTAAATTCGCGTATAACAAACTATCAAACAAAAAAAAAATCACAAAACCTACTAGTCAAAATACAAGCGGTTCAAAAGTCAATCAAATTCTATATGACCAAAAAGCTTTTGTATAATCAAAAGTTGTTTCTGATAGATGTTTTCTTATCTTACCGGTTTACTGATTGACTGTATTCAACCAGATCCTTTTCGTCTGTAATATAGTGTTGTTTGTTTTTTTTGGTGTGAGGGAACCATCTCTATCTCTTTTTTTGACCACATCACATAAGCAGGTATCAAAAAAACCAATCATGCAAGAGGTGAAAACTCAAGAACTACTTACATAAAATCCTCATCTTGAGTTTTCAAGATCAGATGCTTGCTTTCAGTTTCCACATTTGCCTATAGCCGTTCAAAAAAGATTAAGGTTGATTAAATAAGAAGATAAGGGGAGTCCATAAAAAATACGAGAACCCAAAAAAAGGTCAGGAGGATAAGAAATGCAAAAAAAAAAACAAAAACACACTCAAAATAAAAATAGAAAAAAAGATTGCGGGTAACATGGTGTTTTCTTATCTATCTATTTAATCTATTTATCTTTCTCTGTAGAGTTTAGTTGGCACAGGACTTTTATACACTAATAGATGAAGAAGGTAAAGAGAGAAGGATTGCTTACCCTCCCAAACAAGACGCCTCGGGATACATTAAATACAAAAGTCCGAAATGTGACTCGAGGGGAGTGTGGTTCTTGTTATGCTCGGCATTTTTGCGTATACCGAGAGTCAGAAGCCACGTGGAAAAGGTTCCTGCTTTTCTTTTTTTTTTTTTTTTTTTTGTTCATCTTTGTCTTGCCTTGAGGCGATGAGAAGAAGTTTTGAGATGAACCCAAACTAGATTTGAACAGATTATAATGTTCTGTGCATCATTTGGTGAGTTGCCTAGGACGCTGTCTGAGTTGAATTTAAAATACAGTCAATAACAAAAGCTCAAGACGAAAGTAAAACAACATATAAAACAATGTCTGCTGCCACTGAAAATTTCACCAGTTCAGCAGCTCTCTTGGCAAAATATCTGCCACAAGATGAGCAAAAAAAGTTAATCACAGACTTGATTCAAAATGAACAATACTTTGAACTGGAAAACGTTTTGCACTCTGTTGATTTCTTGCCAGGAGTCATAGAGGAAACGGCTCCAGTCGTGTCTGAAAAAGTCATTGAAAAACTGTCCAAGTTTGTTTTGGTAACGAGTACTGATGATGCAGGTCCAAGTTCCAAAGTTTCTGATGTGACATTATCGTATTTGAGTGAGATCATCAAATTTTTTCCTTCAGTTTTTAACCAATTGAACGATTTTATTGTCGGTTCTATATTGTTATATATCACCAACAACAAGTTCACACTTTTTCATCCAGCATTTGAAGCCCAATTTGTGAATTTGGTGGTGTCTTCAAGCTCAATTCAAAGTGCCCATGGAAACACTGAGAATAAGGAGGTGGATATAACAAAACTTTTTGATTTTCTGGAAAAAGTTTTTTTGAATTTTGAAAATTACTGCAACAAAACTCTTGACAAACTATTACTCCTTTTGATCAATTGCAAAAATGATCAAATCAGTACATTGTCTTCGAAACTTACAAGATGGAGAACAACAAGCATTTTGAGTTATGTTGCTTTGGATCAAGAAATGGACCAATTTGTTTGGTCTCTAATCCCATATGTCTTGTCTCCAACCGTTAATGAAAACCAAAAACCATTTGTCAAAAAAAACACATATTCTGTTTGGTTGAGATTGTTAATGAAAATGTTCCCATTAGTAAAACCAAAAAAAAGCAGTGATCAGCAAACCATTACAGATAACAGCAAAGCTTTTTGCAATTTTTTGGAAACAGAAAATTACTGGCATTTAATTCAATTTGGGTTGTCTCAAGATTCAGCTGAAATTAGAAAAATCTCCTTATCTATTTTAAAAGTAACATTGCAAGCATGTACTTCTGTTCCCTTTTACATGGATTTGAAAATCGAAAATTCCTGCATCAAAGTCCATCCATCCAAAAACACCAACCAATGGAAAAAATTTACAACCTTGTATGAAATTGTTGCTGTAGACACTGCATTGAATCAATTCAAAGACGCAACTCAAGATTTCCTTGATCTTTTCAAATCATCTGGTGTTTCGATGATCGAACCTAGTTGGGGGTTGATTATTTTGTCTACTGGAATGAAATCCTCGATGGAAGGCGTAAGAAAATATTCTTTGCAATTACTGTTTTTGATCCAAGATAGAGCAGTTTTCCATTCTAAATTGGATGAGTTGCAAACAGTGTTTTTGCCCTGTGCAATGATTGCTGCTAATTTCGATATCACATCAACTCCAGAAACAACAACACAATTTTCTTGTCCGTACGGGGAAAAGTTTCTGCAATTTGTCAAAGATTTGATCACCTCGTCGTACAGCAACAATGGCGACATCAGTGCGAACACTGAGCAGAAAAATAACGTGCTCGATTGTTTGCTTCAAACTTTGTGTGATTTCAAATCTTCGTACGATCCAGCAAGACTTTACTTAACACTGGGAATATACCAGGCATTATTGTCCTTGTCTTCATCTTTTTCCACGACTGACCTGTTGTTGAACAACACACATATTGAGATGTTGGAACAAGCTGTTTTTAAAGTAGAATGTGAAGACAAATTGTTTGAAATGGTTTTGCAAATCACCGCGCTAAAAATGATGTGTTTTTACAACACAAACATTGAAACAAGCTCTCCATATCAATGGCTTTCAGTGATTACTAGTCACGCAAAAAAATTTGGATATGAGTTTTTGGAATACGTTTTGGAAGATTTGAGAGAGTTTTGTGTGGTCAACTTCAAAGAGACCAATTTTGCAGCAAGCACAATAAACTCTCAGGATACCGTTTTTAGTGTTTTGGCATACTGCTTGTTTAGCGAATTTGACAGAGACACATTTGAAATCACTCCGGAGTTTTTGCTGGAATTGAGTAAAATCGATACCTTGCCAAAATTCAACAAGGAAAACTTGCAGTTAATTACTGAAGTTTACAACGGGAATGCTATTACAACAAAGAATGACATCTCGTCTTTATTACAGGCTGTGGAGAACGTCAATTGGAACACTTTTCAACTTTCACAAATTGAACAAATTTTGCTGAGCTCACCTTTTGATCCACCTCAATTTAGCAACTTGGTTTACTTGTATGAAAAGGTATTGAAGGAATCGATGCAGTACCCCTCATTGAAATTAGAGGATTTGTTGAAATATTATAATAGGGTTGTCGAACACGCAGAAAAGAACAAACACTTGAACTCGAAACATAAAGATTTTTGGTTCAAAACATACTTCCAACTAGTTCAGCTGTACATCAAGTCCAATGGCATAAGTGATATTGAAGAACTGCAAAAAATATTCTTGGTGATGAAAAAAAATTTACGCGATAACGGGAACTATCTTGCCAACCTGGAAATGATCAACATTTGCAAGTATCTCTTTGATAAAATAATTGTTTTTGACTCCAAGTACGACCAGCTTGTTTGTGATGACATGAGGTTTGTTTTAAACGAGATTTGGGAAATTGTTTCCTGTGAAAGACTTGTTTTGAACCAAAGGGCGCTGCACTTGACGTTTATTCAAACATTTTTCCACAAGCAAATGTTGCACAGATGTAATTCGAAAACCGTTGACAGTAGTTCCAAACATGAACTGATTACAAATTTGATCACGAATGGGAACCAAATTATTGACGCTTCCATTACAAGAAGAACTTTACTGCCTTTGTTGAGCAAACAGTTGTTGAATTATGTTACTAGTAATGCCGAGAAGTCGGAAAATCACATTTGGCTAATCGAGCTTTTCAAACATGGAATGCTAACCTGTCCCGCCGATGCAAACGTTTACAAATTCAAAGAGCTTATGGGAACAGTTTTCGATGCTCAATTTTCAAACGAGTTCAAATATTTCTTCCCTCAAGGTTTGTATCAACACATTTATGGAGAGCCAGAGATTATGGGCAAAGTGTCACTTGTCGGATGTGTTTTGAAATCATCTAAAGAATTTCAACAAGCCCTTTTGGAAGATTTGTTTTCAAAAGAAGTCAATATGTTTAAAGCTATCAAGCGTAATGACGGGAATGAAGAAATGCAAAGAATCATCAAATGGCAAATGGCCACTTTGGTGTTACCAAATGCTGACAATGACATTTTGGAAAACCACGTGTGCGATCAACTAATACCTAGCTTGATAAATGACGAGAGCTCTCCGTCGTGTAGATATTACAGTGAGTGGATTGTAGCCTTCAGCATTGTCAAGAAGCAGCATGACACTGAAAACAAGAATCTAACACATTTGATGAATATGTTTCAAAACGAAAATATTATTGACTCTCCTGTCTGGCTGGTTAGTTGTGTTAGAGTATTGTTTTTGATTATGTCCTACTTGGATGATTTGACATTGGTCAAACAGTTTTTGACAATTTTAATCTCACATTGTACCTCCAACAAACCTTTGATCAGACATTTCTGTAACTCTTTGATTTTGTCAGTATGGCCAAAATTCAAAGACGTTTTGCATGAAAATAATGAGCTGGAGCTATATCAAATTTTGGGGAAACTATATGAATTTTCCAAGCAGATTCAGGTTCACGGCCAATACAGATCTGGTGATGCTAACGTTTGGGATCTTTTCAAAGATTTAACTTTGACTAATATTTTTGGAGGCCTTATTTACAAGATAAGTGACCACGAAGTTCCCTTTTACATTGACGCACGTTATTTTGAAAGCAAGCTGGGTTCTTTAAACTTGAACACCTCTATCCAACTAGGGATAGATGACAAATCATCGTGGTTGAAGAAAAGAAACACAAAATTGCATCATGAAGAAACCATGAATTTCAAGAAAACTATTTTGACAGATACTTTAGATGCTAGCAAAAACTCAACACCGTTGCAAACCAAGAGTGGTGCATGGAACTTGGTGTTTGACGTTGACAACAAAAAGAGCAATGCAAACATTGAAAGAAGCGACTTAATTGTGATGGCATCATTGGTCGACAAGCCGCCAAATTTGGGAGGTATTTGCAGGTTGTGCGACGTTTTGGGATGTGGGCTGTTGACAGTTGATGACATCAAAGTGAAAAGTCACCCGCAATTTAAGAATGTTGCTGTCACAGCTGATAAGTGGATGCCAATGGAACAGGTTAAGATTGATGAAATTGTTGAATTTTTAACACAAAAGAAAAAGGAAGGATACACTTTAATTGGTTTAGAGCAAACTGATAAATCTGTTAAATTGGACAACAATTACAAATTCCCGAAAAAAACCGTTATTGTTCTTGGTATTGAAGCATTTGGTATTCCAGGTTACATTTTAGAGCATTTGGATTTATGTCTGGAAATTCAGCAATTTGGTGTGATCAGATCGATGAACATTCAAACAGCAACAGCTGTGATATGTTACGCTTACACTATTCAGCATATGTGAAATCTCGTTTGTGAGGTTGAATAAAAGCCTACCCAAAGCAAAACAAAACAAAACAAAACAAAACGAAAAAAAAAAGAGAAAATTAAGCCTTTATAAAGTTTTCTATAATGATTTTTATTAATTCAAAGCTGCCACCACATCAGGAGCAATTTTTTCAACAAGTTTTATACTTTTCTGTAAATGCTGTGGTGTGAAACCTTTAATGTATGAGTCGTTCAATGATATGGATTTTATTGGAGCAGTAACCTTTTTATCATAAAAGGAAACTAGCAAACAATTATCGGCAACACTTGATTCCAATTCACTTGGATCCACAATGCAGTTGTCTCCGATCAGAGCTATTAGGAAAATCAATGGACTTTGAAAATTCAATGGCTTCATGTCGTAATCGTTGAATTGCGGAAGCTCGTCAATGTTCAGCTCAATGTCTTTAGGCTGATTGGCCCCAGAGCGACCTGATATATTTGCGTTCTTTTCACTTTCACTTTCCAAAAGCATTGGAACGTTGGTTGATTGTAAAGTGGTGTATATGGCCATTGAAATCAAGCTCAATGGGTATGAGAATTTGGACAAAACCAAAACATCTAGACAAAGCTTAAAACTGTATTTCGCATTAATTTTCAAGCATCCCGACTCCATTAATTTCGAGTTGAGACTCTTGTAAAGAATGGATTTCATTTGATTCACATAGATAGAATCGTCCCTGTACCCTTGGATGTCCAAGTCAATGACTAAAAAGTCTCCTAAATCCAAACCGGTGGCATCCACACATTCGACTTTGCTGCTAACAATGATTTCTGTTCCATCACTACTGACTAGTCTTGTAGAACCGTTTGAAGTTGGCAAAAAATCTAACGAAATACCCATTGGTCTAAATTGGTCTATTTTTCTGCCATCTGGTCTTATTGGTTGAAGGTTGTTGTTGTTTTTAGACTCTAATGAAGTCCTCAAGTACTCTTGCTCGGTAACCGATAATAGTGACATGTTGCGGATGTTGGTTTGCGATTGCTTGGTTGCTTAAAGACTTCACCTAGCTATGTTTTCAAAATCAACTGGTACACGGACGATTGGTTGAATACGGTGTACATGACATGTCACTGTTCCCTTGGCTACAGCTTTTGAAAAAGAAAAGTTTGATACATTTGGCACAAACACTTGTGTTTGTCACGTGTGTAAAACATATAGCGGGGTAATAGATTGTTCTATTGATGTGACCCATATAAATGAGCAAAATGTTCTGTGATCAGCACTCCTTACTGTCTTTTTCCTCAACATCACTATGCTCTCACAGTTAGTTCCACTAAACTAATTGACAGCCAATAAATTTTTGAAAGGCTCACCATATTTACTTGCTAAAATGATGCTCTTATTTGAAACTGAACTACCATGGTTTACCAGTACAAACAACTTGTTTTAAGCGACAAATCCTTCAAGCGATGTCCGAAATAGGAAGTCAACTATATAAAACATGGAAAAAAAACAAAAACCCAACAATTTTGGGTACAAACTTTCTTTGAGCGGAGCGATACAGCAAATTGTGCAAAAAAAAAACAACACACGAGTATCCTAAAAGGGAAGTCGCGCTTATCTGTAATGAACCAAATTAGATAATCTTATAGGTATCATTATGTAGGATAATATTAAGCGACAATCAACATTTCTTAGTCCTGGAAGGAAGAGAAGAAGAAAGACAAGCAGAAGCAAAAAGATGGATTGCATGGACGATAAGAGGCAATGGAGGCATGAGCTGATGAACATATTATTGATTTGTAATAAACCGGAACAAGAAACTCACATATAGTCATTTGTAGCTGCGAGTGATGCACTACTCACAGATAAGATAGTTCATTTTTTTTTTTTTTTTTTTTCACTTCATCACTGACATCTTGCAAAGCATATATAAACAAGCTTTGAACAAATTAAAAACGCACAGGCATCGTGTACATTGTTTGAATTTTGAGGTTGTGTGTCGTTGCAAGAAAAAACTCACAAAAACCAACCAAATCAGCTCAATAAAAAAAACACCAATCACAAATATAAATGACAGTATCTGCAGACAATAAATTTGGTCAAACTTTGTACAAAGACATCACTTTGCCATCGGGCAAAAGTTACAAACAACCAACCGGATTGTTTATTAACAATGAGTTTGTTCACTCTCACCTACCGGCAGACCAAGTGATTCCTGTGCACTATCCTGCAACTAATGAAAAAGTGTGCAGTGTGGAAATTGCAGACAAGGACACCGATGTCAACTTGGCTGTTGAGGCTGCACACACTGCTTTTAAAACGAGCTGGAAAAACTATTCCGTTTTGGAAAAAAGAGAATGTTTCCTGAAATTGGCTAATCTGGTCAACGACAATTTGCAATTGCTGGCCGAAATTGAAAGTATTGATACGGGGAAGTCGGTTTCAAACACTTCGATCCACGACATGGGCAGAGTTGTTGATTGCTTGAAATACTATGGTGGTTGGATTGACAAAATGTGTGGACAGTCTTTTATTCCATCAAAGGACAAAATCTGCTACACTTACCACCAACCAATTGGTGTTGTTGGATGCATCATTCCGTTCAATTACCCATTGTCTTTGATGGCATGGAAATGGGCTGCCATTGCTGTTGGAAACACGACTGTTTTCAAAGCTGGTGACCAAACCCCATTGTCCATTTTGTATTTTGCCTCTTTGGTAGCACAAGCAGGATTCCCACCGGGTGTTTTTAATGTCATCAATGGATATGGACAAGACGTTGGTGATGCACTTGTGAAACATCCAAAAGTTTCTAAAGTTGCCTTTACTGGATCCACCATTGCTGCAAAAATTATCCAACAAAATTGCTCATCGCAATTGAAAGCCTGTTCTTTAGAGGCTGGTGGGAAATCTCCTATTGTCATTTACAAAGATTGTAACATGGATCAAGCTATCAAATGGGCGTGCGTTGGTATTTTCAGCAATACGGGGCAAGTTTGTTCAGGAACGTCAAGATGTTATGTGGAAGAAGAAGTTTATGAAGAGTTTTTGCAGAATTTGAAAAAATACATGGAGGAAAACTATATCATTGGTGATCCATTTGATCCAAAAACAGTTGTTGGTCCAGTCATCAATAAAATTCAATTTGATAGGGTAACCGGTTTTATTCAATCTGGGATTGATGAAGGTTGCAGATTGGTTGCTGGTGGAGTTGGCAAACCGGAATGCATTACCAAAAACTCGAATTTGCAAAACGGGTTCTACGTTCAACCAACAATTTTTGCTGACGTTGAAAAACACCACACAATTTCTCATCAGGAAATTTTTGGTCCCGTCATTGCTGTTGCTAAATTCAGCAGTGCAAACGGGTTGCAAGAAATCATAGACAAGTGTAACGACTCACCATACGGATTGGGAGCCTCTATTTTCACTCAAGATATCACCAGAGCCAACGTTTTCGCAAGAGAAGTCGAGAGTGGACAAGTGTGGATCAACAGTTCAAACGATGTAGACATGAATGTTCCATTCCACGGGGTCAAGGAATCCGGGCTGGGCCACGAACTTGGTTCTTATGGTTTGGAAAACTTTACCACGGTGAAAAGTGTCCATTTGACTTTGGCCGACAGACTGTAACTGGGACTGTAAACGCCATTTTGAGACTGAATAGGGTGTGGAGCATTGCACTGAACATTACTACATCTATATAGTTATAAATCTCTTTTCTCAATTACTCTACCTTAAACAATGAAACTACTTTTCACCGATATTTCAGAAATATTGTTCAAAACATTTCATGTGCGTCAGAAAAATGTAATTTTTTTTTTTTTTCCTCTCCGTGACAGCTAAATTCGGGATAATAAAGTCCGGTTATAATTTTGCAATTCATTTCACTTGGCTTCAATGTCCGAAACCCTTGCACACACACACACTGTTTTTTGCTGTTTCGGACTTTATGTAAGTGAGAAAAGCTTGCAGAAAACCCATTTTTACCCGACCGTGACACAGTTTTTTTTCTTTATTTTTTTTTTTTTTGCACTTCTGTACACAGTTTTCTTTCTCGGAATGAACGAAAAAAAAAAAGAAAACACCCCTACGGAAAGGAAGATTGAATGCGAGCGACAACACAACACAAAACACCAACGAAAACAAAACGGTAAGGAGAACATTCAACCGTGAAACAACGAAAGATAAAAGTTGTTTCAAACCATCTTTTAGGTAATACTATGATGCAACTGGCGGTTAGTTTCCAGTTTAATTTATAGCCTTTCTTTGAATTCTTGTATCAACTTTTTGTATTTCTCTAGGCTTTCTCAAAAAAAAATTGAAACTCTTCAACCAAAAAACTAAAAACGAAGGATAAACATCTTCCCTGCGTCCACGTCCCCTGATTAAGTGAAAGTTCAAAACAAAGGTAACATTTTTTTTTTTTTTTTTTTTTTTGCATGCCAGTGTGACCCTTTACGTTACAAAAATGAATGGCAATAACAACGAATATGAATACGAAACGGATGGGTTTTCTTTCAATCAGGTGGAACCAAACAATTTTTTGGGCCAAACGATATCCCACCACTCGATGGAACATTTGCCACAGGACACCAATATGCAGCTAGAAAACAACGAGTCTTATTACGCTAATTTTGACAACAACAACAACAACAACAACAATAACAACAACAACGGCTACCAGCCCTCTCAGAACGGTACCAATGACTATAACAATGCTGCGAGTATAGGAAACACGAGTGAGGAGCAGTCGTTACCATCGTTGCCACCGGGCGAATCTCTGTCTCCTGAACAACAGCAACACCAGGTTTATAATCAGCAGCAGCAACAAGCACACAACACATCCATGAGCAAAAACAAAAGGACAAGAGCAACGGGCCATGCGTTGGACCTCTTGATGAAAGAATTTGAGATGAATCCGTCTCCGAATCCAGAATTGAGAAAATCCATTGCTTTGAAAACAGGATTGGATGAGAAGAAAGTGAGAATCTGGTTTCAAAATAGAAGAGCAAAATTCAAGAAAACCTCTTCTAGTACCAATTTGGAATACATGGGCAAGCAACCTCAATTTGGAGCCATGCCAAACAACGGATATGAGAATATGAACAATAATAACAATAATGGCTCCATTAGTATCAATTCCTCTGTTGCTCCTGGAAATGATGAAAATTATGATATGGATCACATACAACAACAACAACAACAACAACAACAACAACACGGATATAACAATAACAACAATGGCGAAAGCAACCAAATGTACAGGGCAAGTGCGACAGATATGCAATACAGTGATGAGTTTGAGTTTGATGGCATTCCGTGGGACATGAACATCAACTACCATTTTATCGATGCCATGTCGTTGACGGTTGGGTCTTGGAAAAGAATCAAGTCTGGCCATTTGGATGACTCTAGCATGCCAGATGTAACGAAACTGTCCAACTTGTCACCGATTTCCATTAATGATATCATGGCGGATGCCACTGATTTGTTGGTTCTTATATCAAAAAAGAATTATGAAATAAACTATTTTTTCAGTGCGATTGCAGAAAACTCAAAGATTTTGTTTAGAGTTTTTTTCCCTATAAACTCTGTTGTTAATTGTTCATTGTCATTGACAAAAAAAGACAATTCTAACACAATCAACAACTCTTCGCTTTCCTCTCCAAACGCAAACAAAGTGAAAGCTACAAAAAAGGGGGTTTCCGATACTCCAAACGATAACAAAAGTAAAAATACTACCAACGAGAACAGCAGGGATGGTTCTGATGCAAATCCGGAATCCCAAGAAAACAAAATCGCTGAAGACAATGAAGAAAATGAGGATGACGACGATTACACTGATCTAAGACTTCTCTTGAATAGAGCACCTAAATTTGCTGTGTATTTTTCCGATGTGGTTGATGAAGCTGCTTCAAACCAGTGGAACATTTGCGATGACTTTTCGGAGGGCAAACAGGTGAGCGAAGCTTACTTGGGCTCAAACGAGATTCCTCATGTGTTGAAAGGTACAGAAGAGTCTTTGAAGTTGATGAATTCTTTGATTTTGGAGTACAACAATACAAACATATATCCTTCGACCATGATGATGCCTCCACAGTCACAGCTTTTGCATTACCAGCACCAAAACCCTCAATCACAACAACAGCAACAACAACAACAACAACAACAACACCAATACCAGCACCAACAGCAACATGCACAAAACTCGCCTTACTCATTTCACCAACAACACACCCAGCAGTTCCAACCTGCGTCTTCTCAGGTACCGCCAGCTTCTTTCATGTCTCCATCCAACTTTGGGTTTCACAGTTCAGACGTGTTTATGCAGTCTGGTTTCACTCCTGATCCAACAAGCGACTTGTTGATGGACAATGCGGGCTTGCAACCTAATGGTTCGTCATCCGGCCATTTAGGAAACAATAATATGATGGGTCCAACAAACAATGCAATTCCAGAAACTCCAGATTTCAATAGTTTGTTAAATTTCCAAACGAACGACGATGAGTGATTTATCGAAATTCCAAATTAGTCCATTTGGACGCAATTTTTTTATTCCCATTTTTGCTTTTTGAAATTTGAAGCCAAAAAAAGGGAAAAGAAGAAATTGAGTTTATATATTTATTTTCACCTATATACATTCTCAGGTTTGAAAGAAGTATGTTAATCCATGACGTGTTGACTTGACTTCTTGGCTTTACGCCGGGTTCATAGTACTTTTAGTTGCGTTCAAGATCACTAAAATATTCCGGTGGATTTTGAGGTGCTAACGTGTTTAAACTGATTGCGTCGTTTTGTAAAGTTGGGACAGGATTGCTAAAATTAAAGTCTGGAGGCGGTGGATCCAGTTCGTCTGCATCGTTATCTGTATCTTCATTGGTCATATCGCTTGCGTTACTGTCACTATTTTCCGCTTCATAGTCATGATATTGGTTTGCCATTTCACCTTCAGCATCGTCACGGTCGTCATCCAATAGCCGAAGATGTTCCGCTGAGAGGTTTCCTGAATTTTTAGACGTTTGCCCGCCGGAAAAGGAGCCTCTATTGGCCATGTATATGCTTCCCTCTGTAACATTGCTATGTCCTTCTTCCAAAATTGCGTCTGAGCCAACGTTTCCGTAAGCCGGTGGAGGCATTTTCAAACCGTTCATGCTAGCAAATCTCCATTTTTTCACGTTTGCCTCAACAAACACAAACCCAGAAGTCCCAAAATTGCACGAAACTCTACAAGGAATGTTGGCTCCTACAATCGGATATAGATATTTCAATCTCCATTTCCGTATATGGCCACCGACTTCCACCTCTTTGACTTTTTTCCCATTGTGCGTGAAAAACACCGTTCCGGAACGAACTCTGTAACCAATACCCATCACATCACCTTTTTGAATCTTGGGCAACAAATGTTGCAATTCTGGAGAAAGTGGGAAAGAGGAGTTCATTCTTCTGCCACCATTGGATTCATACGCCACAGAGTGGTGATGTTTACCAGGAAGTCTGAATGAAGGATATGGGTTGGAAGCAAATCCAATGGAAATAACTTCATCCTCATTCATCGAAGTTTGCAAATTTTCATCAGCGGTATCCACTTCTTCTTGATTCTTGTCTGCGGTGTTCATTTCGTAAATCTTGCATTCATAGTAATACACTCTGTTTTTGTAAGGAATTGGCAAAGTTGTCATGATGCTGGCCTCGTATCCGTAATTCAAAAATCTCAAATCAGTCTTGTTGTCCACCAAAATCGTATCGTTAGGCAAATTTTGATCAGGTTGAAATTCCCAAGCACCAGCACCTTCTTCTTCGATGTATGTCATAGTTTGCTCTGTCATTATGGGATCAAAATCATTATCGTTGAGCAATAAAAATGGCGGGTTGTGTTTCATGTATTCCTCACCTTGCTTATAGTAAAACTGCTCTTCTGTAGGTAATTTTTCCAATTCCAGTTCCACATCCTGTGGATCGTCATAGTATTTTGTTAAATCGTATCTTTGGCCCCGGGAACCATGCGTTTGATCGTTCAGTCTTTGGTCCACGTAGCGCGGATCCAAAAGGGAGATCGTTCTTGTATGGTCTGTGGAAGACTCGTCACCCGAGTTCGCCACAACCAGCCCAAAGAGCCTCATTATGATGTTCTTGACAATGACATACATCATCACCAAACACAATAAAGAGAAAAACATCACGCCAAAGGTGTAAAACAAGAAAATAAAAAAATCGATCAAATCCAACTCCATTGGAGGTGCCATGTCGTGATTTGTTCCATCATTCATGTTCATCTGGGGGAGGTTTTTTTTTTTTTATTCTTGTTTATTTTTTTTCTTTTGCTGAGCTTTGAAAGTTAAATCTAGTGCTCAGTTAGTGCTAAAGTTGTTTGAAAAGGTTGTTTTTATTAGTATAGTTTGCGTGTAGTGAAAACCTGTGCTTTGTCAAAAAAAAAAACGCTTTGATTTTCTTAAGAGCAGTAAAACAAAATAGCAGCCTGAACTCAACAACAAGTGGAGCTTAATTTAAGATGGATAACTGTATTTCTCTTACAGTTTGAGATTCAGTAGTGGTTGTCAGCTTTTTGGGCAAATGTTCGAGGTTGAAAATAACAAATACTGGCCAAAAGTTGTAGTGGGCAAAAAAAAGCTTTGATATCTCTGGTGGTGTGCAGACCTGTTCTTGCTTGTGTTGATTTTTCGCTTTAACTTTTGATTTTAGCACTGTATCGAAAGGATTTGAAAGAAAAAAAACTAAATATCAAAATGTTTATCTGATTGTGTTTTTTTGAAAACTTGAAAACACGTTTCTTGTATGGGGTGCTAATCTGAAGCTGAGTTAAAATTATAGAACAAGCAAAATGCGAACTGCGAGAAAAAAAAAAAAAAAAAAAGACAAGGAAAAAATTACAAATCCGGGGAGCGAGCGACACATGGAGATAACGTAGAAGCTTTTATAGGAGTGATTAATAAGCCTTGAGTAAAATCATGGAAAACAAGAGAATCCAATGAAAATATTCAAGAACCACTAGCAAAGAGCTCGGCACAAAATCCAATTTCTCTATTAACAGACAGAATCAATGGTTTTCAAAGATGATCATTGACCCAAATAAGAGATGTGTATTTCCTTTCTTGTTTCTTCTTGGAGTTATAGCCATTGCTACTACTGCACAAACCAAAATGTCAAGGCACTCAATCTTTTTTTTTGTTTTTTTGTTTAAACATAATAACTTTTAAATTGATATACTGTACATAAACGCTTTGCTCAAAAGAACATTTACAAAATCATTCACTACTATCGTTGGTTTCAGTTTTGTATGGAAAAAGCCCATCATTTTCCTCGTTTTGAGCATACGTGAGCGTAAAGTGTTGAAAGTAAATTTCTCCAATGTCAGTGAAAAAAAAGGAGACAGACAACACCACTAATGTCAGCAGCATCAGCAATCCATCGAAAACGTATAGAAACACCTCGTGTGAAGCAATATACCCGTCAAAACCTTGACCAAACTCAGCCACTCTAACAATGGATCTGATAAAAATGAAAACACTTGCGATTAGCAAACAACAATTGATGTATTTCCATTTTTTGGTAACTTTTAAATGGTAGAAATCTTTACAAAACTTTTTATATCTTAATGTGAAATGAATTTGCACAAAAAGGAAAACTCCAAAACTCACCAATTGAATGACTAAACCAATGATGACAAGTTTTTCACCAACATGCATGGTACTGTCCTCTGCCGTCATACCACCACCAGCCGCTTGCAAAAAAAAACTGATGACATCTCCAGCAACAAAAAATTTAACCATTAACGAGTTTTTCATGAAAATTCCAACACGACTGTTTTCTGGAACATTCAAATATCTTAACAATCTATGGAACAACATATAAGTTGTGGCACTAATCATGACCGGAGCAATCAAAATTAAAACAGTTTCTACAACAAAAGCGGTGATACTGCTAGTGTCGTAAATTGAATCAAGTCTTCCGATGTAACCTCCCATTTCCATAAGTCCCCCAAGGATCAGTGGAATATAGATGTGGAGACACACAGCATTTATCGTTTTTTTCAACTGCTTTCTGTTAAGGTCATAGGCTTTTGTAGTTTTGAATAGATCGAGTGTTTTCAAATATTTAACAAAAATCTCAATGCAGATGATCAGTGTCCACATACCAAACAAAATAAAGGCAACATAAGTCAGAATTTTGCTAGGGTTATAGTCATAAAAGTCATAGTCATCAGAAGCAACACTCGCACTTGCATTTGCTATAGATGTTGCTGTAGATGTAGACTGAGTTGCAGTAGTTGAAGACATTTTGATGTAAGTTGTTAAAATTGTGTGGTTTTTCGCTTTTGCTTACTTTGTTGAGCTTTCCTCTTGTTTTTTTTGTTGAAAGCAGGAAAAGTTTTGTTATTTCCCATTAAACAAACCATCTTTTTATATACTTTTTTGTGAGCAAAATAGCAAGGCCATTCAATTACTAAATGTATTGGTTTTTCAGCAGTTTTATTACAAATTGTTGAGATGATATGAAGCACAAGTGAGCCCAATGTAGATATAAACCATAAAAGTGTGGCTGAGCTCGGTGTTTGCTGGATACTGTATTGCTAGTAAGCGAACGAAATCTAAAAATATGGTAATCCTTTACATAAAACAGCATGCATGGACCCTTGTAAACAAACTTCTTTAGGAAAAGGGAAGTCAAACAGAATCTTAAAATAGTACATTTGCAATGCAAGGATTTCTACGCTTGCTCAAAAGAATCAATGCTTGCCCCTCCGCCTGCTCAAAAGAATTAGTGCTTGAAATCACCTATTGCTACCAGCATTCTAATATCTTTCCCTTGTTGATAAAGTTTTTTTTTTTTTTATTAAAATTACAAACCGATGTAGCAAACTTCAAAACAATACCACCTGCTCAAAGAAATTGCCATACCGATATGGAGCTTGTAAAGATTTTGGCACGAGTCTCAGAACAGGCATACAAGTGCAAAATATTTCTCCAAAAAGAATTTTAAAACAAATGACGTACCTTGGTGGAAATCGCATTCAGTACAAAAAAAAAAAAAAGTACAGGTACATTTTGCTAAATATAACGAATGAACCTTAAAGATCTGCGAAATTAACGTGCAACTGTTTTTTTTTTTTTTTTTTTTTGATCTTTGATCTTGGTCTGGAAACTTTTTTCATCACTTTTGTTTTTTTTTTCTTGCTTGTTTTCTCTTATTTTTAGATCCCGAAGTTATGGATTGTTAGCTTTGTGCTATATTTTTGCGTAAAGTTTTTTAAGCAAACATAGCGCAGTGCAACTATTTGTAATAAACAAACTTAAACTAGTTAATCTAATTTTAGAATGCCATAAGAATTTTAATCTCTTGTCGCTAAGCGTTTATTTTTAGCAACCAATGGTTCAATTATACAAAAAAATCAGGCCATAAAAAAACTTGGATATTTGAAATTTTGTTTGAAAACAATGAAATTTAGATATCCATTGTGCTTTGCTTTGCTTTGTTTTTTTTTTTTTTTTATATTTGAGAATTGTATAAAGTAGATGGTACAGGTGGAATAAGTATCAAAAGTTTAGGTCAGAACTACTTAATGTGAACTACAAACAGTAAAGCTATGCCTTGTGCAATGCAATTAGTCATATTTGTCGTGACATTCAAGGTTCATCGACGAAAAATACAGAAATTGTACAAAGGCAGAGATTGAAAAACGAAAACAGTAGCAAATAAATTTTAATGATAATTAGTTTTCTTAAAATGCAGCTTCTAATTTTAGAATCTTGACTCAAACCTTGTTTGAAAAATTTGAAGGCTTCAAAGTGAAGCCTTCACTTCGACAGCTTTTTTTTTTTTTTTTTTTTTTTTTTTTTTTTTTTTTGACTTGGATAGTGCTCAGCTTTGTCACAGTGCAGCATAGACACAAAATGCAGAAATTCGTTTCTTCAATCAATTAATGCACAAAAATTCCAAAAAAAAAACAAACAAAACACGTAGAGTAACCACTTAATCCTTTTCTTCAACCTTTGTTTAAGCGGTCTGATCCTTCCATTCTGGAATTTCCACTGATGGTGCAAACGAGTTTCTGCTTTCTGTTTCCTCTAAGGCATCACCATTACCATGTTTTTCCGGATATGTAATTGTAAAATGATTGTAATACATTTCACCCACATCAATGAAAAAAAACGACAAAGACAACGACACCATTGTCAAAAACATGGCCAATGCATCAAAAATGTATAAGAAATATTCATGACTGGAGATAACGCCGTTGAAACCTTGAATAAACTCGGCAACCCTGACTACAGATCTGATCAAAATGAAAATACTTGCAGAGTATAAAGAGTAATTCAAGTATTTCCATTTGTTATCCACTTGCAAATAAAAGTAATTTTCCGAAAATTTCTTGTACCTCAGTGTGAAATTCAATTGAACAAAAATGAAAATTCCAAAACTCACCAATTGAACAAACAAACCAACAATGATAATGACTTCCCCAGTGTGTAATGTGTCTTTTTGGGACATGATCCCACCGCCCGCGGCTTGCAAGAAAAAACTGATGACATCACCAGAAACAAAAATCTTCACCATCAAAGTGTCCTTGATGAAAACCCCAACCCCGCTGTTTTCGGGACAATTTAAAAACTCAATCATTTTATGAAACAACATGTATACCGTGGCACTCATCATTCCAGGAGCAACCAAAATCAACACCGACTGTGCAATAAAGGGACTCAAAGCCAGTCTGTCAGATGCAGAAGAAAGCCTGCTAATGTAGCCTCCAACTTCCAAAAGCCCACCCAATATCAAGGGAATGTATATTCCAAAACATACAGACGCTAGTGTTTTTTGTATTTGTTTCCGATGTTGCACATAAGATGGAGAAGACTTGAACAACTTGATGGTCCTGATATATTTCCATAATACCTCAACAGTGACAATAAGAGTCCATAATCCAAACAAGGCAATAGACACACACGCAAGCGGTCTGTTCAAATGGTATTTATAAAGAACAAATCCAGTAGCCGTTGGGCTCGCAGATATGGTTGTTGAAGACGGTGACGAGGTCGTTGGTGTTGGTGTTGACATTTTTGATCTTGTGTTGTTGATCGCTTGGTCTTTTGTTTTTGAAAATTAGTTTGCTTTGAACAAATGGTAAGAGTGCCTGTACCTAGAACAAAGAAAAAAACAAGAAAGTTCTTGTTGTTGTTGTTGTTTATCCATATAATGTGTTTATCATGTATGCTAAAAATAATTTTATGTCGAAAGAATTTGAGAAACTCAAGTGTGTCGATGTGTCACGAAAAATAGGCTTTGATCGGGAATAAATTTATAGTGTCGATCATGACAAAAACACGGAACAAAAAAACAGAACAAAAGACCGGAGCAAAAATTCAAAATTCAAAAAACCAAAAAGCAAAAAACAAAAACAAAAACAAAGGCTGAAATCACATTTCTTTTATTAATCTTAGTCTTTAAGAAGATAAATGAATAAAAAAACTATTAAAGTAATAAATTAGAGGTTAGAAAAGCTTGTTACAGTTGAAAGAAGAGATCATGCTCTTTACAATAGAGAACAGATGGTTTGATGGTAACGAAATGGGAACTGTGTGTAGTGTCAGGAGAGCTAAGTCAATTAGCAAACTTCAAGGAGATTGAAAAGATAACGTAAACAGCTTGCTCAATAACGGGATTGCTAGTTTTTTTGACCAACTATACTGTGGTATACATTCTCTTATCAAGCCCAGCCCATCCTATTTACTAGTGGGATTGTCGAAAAACGGTCATATCGGAGCTGCAATCACATGATCATGGATCATTGATTGCTTTTAAAAAAAAAAACGATTAACGTGCAGGGTAACAAAATATGATGACTGATTCAGGTACAGAACAGATACCCCTTTCTTACACTGGAAAAATCACACCTACGCTCTAAAGTGATGAAAGGTATGATTAGCGATAAGATAAATACAGATTATGAGAAGAGGATCTCAAATTTTTAAGACCAGAGATCAGAGAAACGATAAAAAAAAAGTAAATTAAAGTAACGAGCTAAAGGTCCAACAACAACAATGAACAATTTCACAGGTACAGCAAAAAGAAGAAACGTTAACCTTTCCACAACAGATAGGAGAAGCAGAAGAGATTTGATTGACAAGGCCTCAAGAGAACGGGAGCGTCGGGCTGCAGAAAGAAAAGAGTTTGTAGCAGCTGTGGTGATTACAAAGAACATAAGACGATTTTTAACCCTAAAAAGGTTATACGAGCAGATGCTATTGCAATATCGTAACCATACATTCGACTTTCAAGTATACCAAGCGCAAACTTTGATATCAATTTTTTATCCTAGCTTTTTAGAATTTGATTTGCAAAATGATTTCCTACTTACCGGGGTTTTGTTGGAAAATTTCGGTGCACAAACATCAAATCTCAAATTATTGAATAGAAAGCTTCTGTTATCGCTAAACGAATTGTCCAATCTCCATCTTTCTTCCACACAACCATACGTTTCCAAAATTTGGTCTTTGATAAATACTACTGGAAATGATAAAGAGTATGTGGTTGGACAAGTCATCAAGTATTTAGAAAACATTGCTCCATATCAACTTGATGATCCAAATATGTTGTTATGCTTGCGCGAATTTTTAAAAGCAGACGATTTTACAAAAGCTTTGTTGAAGCACGATTTTGTGTTGAAAACAAATATTTTACTTTATCCAGTGTTTCAAAAATTAGAAATTCCAACTGACTTCTTTATTTTAAACAAAACTTTCAAATTGAATAAAATGCAAGAGGTTGTAAATATTATTATCAACTTGAGTTTTTTTGCAAATTTACAAAAAATAGAGCCTTACTACTTTGACTTTGTAGTTCAAACTATGGTAACAAACGAAGATCTAATACTAGCAAACGACTCTTGGACTATACTCAAGAAATACAACTCTGATGTTTTCCCAATTTATGACTATTTTTGCAACAACTTGATTGATGAGTACATGAGCAAAGATACCCATTCTTTAGCACCAATCTCTTTGATTTTCAAAATATGCACCCCATCGGCTTATCGAAAAAGTATCATCAGTGTTTTGGTTCAAGGAAAATTGTTACAAGAAGTGTACAAAAATGTTGTAGAATCAAATCAGTTGCGCTACTTGGAACTATTGATCGATATGAGCAATGTTTATTTATTTACTAAAACGGATTTTGAGCTTCTGGGAAATAGGTCCTCTGCAGGAATGAAAACAAATCAAGAAAACACCCTTTCTTTGAATCAACTCCTCAAGTTGACTATATGTTTGAAAGAAATTTTATTCAAAAGTTTATGGTCTCAAGTGGATGACATAACTAGCCCCAACATTTCTCAACAAACGATTGAAAAATTACTCAAACTGTTGAAAATGTTGCAAGTTAGAGATAACCGAGCCAAATTGTTTAAAGATCCAAATGTATGGACAATCCAAAACGAGGAATTCGACAACGTAAACATCACCAACTTGTTCATGCAATTCGAAGAATATTACAGAGAAATCAGTGATTCTATTGAAGAAGAAACTGCGTTTGATGATGTTTTAAAAACAGCCAAATTGAGAGATCAATCCACTGAAATTTTCGACAGGTTTATTGAAAGAAAAAAATTGATGAGACAAGCTTCCAAAAGACAAATTCAAAAATTCCAAATCATGGGTAAATTCCCATCTTTTATATCTTTTGAAGAAAGAGTCAATTGGTTTCAAAATGTGTTGATAGCTACAGAAAAATCAAAATTGGGAGTCAATAACGACGAGTTTTTGCTTCCTTGGTTGATGAGAAACAATATGCCGCGAATCGAAGCCACCATTTCCAGAGACAATGTTTTGCTAGATTCTTTCAATGCCTTTGACTCTTTGGGAGAAAAATTTAAAGGGAAATTGAGTTTAACATTCACTAATGAGTTTGGTGAGGAAGCCGGGATTGACGGTGGGGGATTGACTAAAGAGTTTTTGACATCAGTGACTGCAAACGGCTTTTTGGAACACCCTGCCCTTTTTGCAGAAAACATAGATCACGAAATTTTTTGCAAACCGTACAACAACATATCGCTAGAAAACTACAGGCTAATTAGATTTATGGGAAAGTGTTTAGGCAAATGTCTTTATGAAAACGTTTTGATCGATGTCCAGTTTGCACCATTTTTTTTGAACAAGCTATTGAAATGTGACAGATTTGCGGGAGGCTACAAATCATCTTTTGACGAATTATCTTCCATGGATTCTGTATTGTACAAAAATTTAATGCAGCTATGGACAATGAGCGCAAAAGAGTTGGAGAGCATGGGTTTAAGTTTTGAAATCACCGACGACGAAAACCCATACGGCTCAATGATTGAGTTGGTTCCAAACGGTGCACAGATAATTGTTGATCGCACTAATGTGCTGGACTACATGAACAAAGTGGCCGACTACAAAATGAACAGCAAAAGGATGTTGGCAAGTATGAAGGCATTCATTGAAGGCTTCAACACAATTATTCCACAGCATTGGATAGGACTTTTCACCCCCCTAGAACTTCAAAAATTAATCAGCGGAGGAGAATCTCATATCAACATTTCCGATTTGCGGAATCACACAGAATATGGTGGATACTTACCAACAGATGAAACGATTGTTGATTTGTGGGACGTTCTTGAAAACGAACTGAGCGACGAAGAAAAAGCAAAATTCGTGAAATTTGTCACTTCAGTTCCAAAAGCACCCTTGTCGGGTTTCAAAGCATTGCAGCCTTTATTTGGTATAAGAAATGCAGGAAGGGAATTGGGCAAACTTCCAACAAGTTCAACTTGTGTTAACTTGTTGAAGTTGCCAGACTATAGAGACAAAAAGTTGCTTGCAGCAAAGTTGAGAAAGTCTATTCTCAGTGAGAGTGGATTTGACTTGTCTTAGATGTTTTGTATGACTAGTCTTTTTTATGTAAATGCGTTAACTCTTTGTGCTGCTGCCTATCTCATCTTGCTTCAAAAACTATTCATAGCCTAGCGGCTCAGCGCGCTTTGTATTTTTTCTTGTGTGTCTCTGTTTTGTTTTGTTTTGTTTTTTTTTTTTAATTTCTACTAATGGATTTTGCCGATTTTCAAAAAAATTACGAAAAGCAGAACAAAGCCATCAAAGAGACAAAAACACGTAATTGCAAAGGCCAACTAGCAGGAAAACATTAAAGAAACTAAAAGAAACAAGCATGGTAAACCAAGGCATTGTTGGAGCTTCTTCTTTCAAAAAACTTTTGAAGCCTTTGATTGTGTTTAGAGTCTTGAGTGCCTTGTTGATCAACTCATATTTCCAGGCAGACGAGTTTTGGCAGTGCTTAGAGCCGGCACATTATAAAGCTTTTGGGTACGGAGAACTAACGTGGGAATGGAAAGAAGGACTAAGATCGTATGCTTTCCCCTTTTTGTTCCAGATGGTTTATAATGTGTGTAAACTCATCTCATTGGTTTGCACCTGGGCCTTGCTCTATTGCGAGAATTTTTGCCAGAACATAATGATGCATAGCACAAGTCTCAAAAAATATGATTTTTTTTGGGATGTACTAGACTACGTGCATTATTTGCGTTTGAATTTTCCTGCTGATATAGAATATTATTCAGTGATATATTTGCCCAAAGTCGCAATGGCGCTGATCGCAGCGGTCGGGGAATATTACACTATCGGACTTATTTACAAAGTATATCTGCTAACTTTTGCCAAAAAGTATCCAAAAGATGCAAACGCAATCATAAAAATAGCTTTAGTTCTGACCCTTTCCAATTTTTTCAATTGCTTTTTTATTACAAGAACCTTTATCAACTCATTTGAGATGAGTGTCACTGCAATTGCTTTGTATTACTGGCCATGGTCCGATAGTCTGGAGGAGTTGAGGTCACCATTCTTTAGACTGAGCTTGTTTTTAAGTTTTTTCATGTGCCTGCAAAGACCAACAAATGGTTTAACATGGTTTTGTTTTGGTTTATACACGGTCTACAAACTGTTGTCCAAAAAAAAATTTGCGGAAATTAAAACATTAATGTTTAATATTACGACAATGGGGGCACTTGCAGTTGTGTTGAATTGTTGCATTGATTTTTATTTTTATCACGAGCTTTGTTTCCCCGTACTCAAATTCATTAAATTCAACGTTACAAAGTCTTTATCAGTGTTCTATGGGAGTGCCCCGTGGCATTTCCATATTGCCCAAAGTTTTCCTATCATCAACGGATACTCTCTTCCATTAGTGATCTATGGACTTGTGACCTTTTTTGATACACCAAATGCCCACATCTTTAGCATTATGAAAGTGACCGTTCTTTTCACCACCACAGTTTTTTCGTTAATCAAACACAAAGAGTTTCGATTTTTGTTTCCTATGCAACCACTTTTCATGGTTTTTTCCACATTTTCGTTATTTGCAATCTCAAAAAAATATGCATTGAAGTTGGAAAGTTTTGCATACTTGATAACACCAATTGCAAGTGTCATTGCTGCGTTGGTTATAGTGCGCTTCCAAGAAACGGGAGTAATTCAGGTTATTGACCTGCTCCACAATCTTCCTTATCCAATCGAGAGCGCGGGCTTCATTATGCCTTGCCATTCCACCCCTTGGCAATCTCATTTACATAGGCCTAACATCAATGATCTGTGGGCAATCACTTGTGAGCCTCCATTGCATTTATTAGAGGAGGCTGATTCCGACTCTTTGATCAAATCATATATGGACGAAAGTGATTATTTGTATGACAATATTCATAAGTTCATTTACCTTAACTTTCCACCCGTTTTCAATAAAAAGTTGAGATCTCCGGAAAAGACTTTTTTGCATGAATGGCCTGAATATTTGATTATTTTTGAGCATATGGATAGTGAGTTTATGAAGAAAAAACTTGAAGATAGTGCTTACTTTGAATATGCAAGGTTTTTCAATTCATGGTCTCATTGGGACTCGCGGAGAAGTGGGGATGTTATTGTGTATCACAAACCTTCATGGAAATGAGGCAAAGTATATAAGCAAAGATTGAAATGTTACAATGTGTGTCAGACTGTCCACCTGCTATCTTCAGTGGTTGCAGGTGTGTACTCTTTGTTAATATTTAACACTGATTCGATTTTAGAGTTTCTAGATTCCTCAAATGTTTGCAAAGCCTTTGTTGCGTTTTCAGAATTTTTTGCCATATCCTGAAGGCTTTTGTACGTGAACATGCATTCTCGATAGTCTTTTAGTGCCCATTGTAAATCAAAATAACCAATATAGCATTTGAGATCTCCAAGTTCTTTTCCTAGTTTAAACCATTCACATGATTTGACCATGTCGCCAAAATAGTTCATTTCTAGAAAACCTAGTAAGGATAAGCTTTCCACAAAACCTTCACTGGCACATATTTCAAAACATTGCTTGCTCTTAAGGGGATCACTAACGGTGTATATCTGACCTAAATAGTAATACGCTTTTACCGACTCTTGTGTTTTGCAGTTTCGGATGCATTGAAGAAAGCACTCTTCCGCTTCTTCAAATCTCGCAAGCTTGAACAAGACTTCGCCCAAAGATTTATAAACTTCAGCTGCTAATGGTGTGTTGTTTTCAAAAGTGATAAATTTTCTGTAAAACTTGATGGCTGCTTGAAAATTGTTCCCGTTGAAAGCCAGATCCCCGAGAAGTTTCATGCTGAGAACGTTGTTTTCATTTTTGTATAGCATTTGTAACTGTTTTTGAGCTTGCAATACAATTTCCTTTTGGAAAGACGTACTTTTTGTAAGAACGTAAAATGCAGAAAGTGCTTTGGCATTGGAATCGTTCATGTCAACAGCAATTTTGAGCAGCGTATTTTCGAGTTCAAACAGATTCTTGTTTATTCTCTTGTGCTGGACCCTATAGTTCTCCATGCACCGCTTAAAATTCATCAAGTCTGTCGAGGTAAACCATTTTGGGTATTTGACTTTTGTGAGGCTCCCGTCTGGTCCCATATTTTTGTATATTTGTTTGACTGTTGGGTACATGCTAGTAAAGCTATTGTCAGCCTTCAAATCGTACAAGCACCTATTAAAAAAGCTTTTCTTTGGAAGAATGTCTTTTAAGCGCGGTCTAGATGTAAGCATTTTTGGAGCTTCGGTGGTGTATTTTCTCACAGCACAATAAGTTTGCATCATGATGGTGTTGTTGTTTGAGTTGATGGTATTTACTGATTGGACAAAGCGCGAGACATCAAGCAAGATGCCAAACTCTACTCATCATGAATTAGCCAGACGGAAAAAAAGTTTGCTTAAAAAAATCGCGTTCCTGGTTTTCTCGTTCCCATCTGCTGATAAGATAGCATTTGAAAAAAACTAGTTTGTAACATGATAATATCAATAACAAGGAACCCATCAAGAAATATGTTTTCAAAGATAAAAGCACCCTCTATACAATTTGCAACGACACATTTCAAAAGATTTAGCTCAGATTTCACTCACTGTGTCATAGGGGCAGGAGTTGTTGGTTTAGCTGTTGCTGCAGAGCTATCCAAAATACCTGAAGCCAACGTGATAGTGCTGGAAAAAAATTATAAAACTGGCATGGAAACTAGTAGTAGAAACAGTGAAGTCATTCATGCTGGCTTGTATTACCCCTCTGGCTCACTCAAAAGTAAGCTTTGCATTGAGGGAAAAAATATCATCTATAATGAACTGAAGCCTAGGCTTACCGGTGTTGACTGGATAAAGTGCGGTAAAATCGTTGTGGCACAAAACGACTATGAAGATTCCGAAATGGAGGGTTTGTACTACAAGTGCAAAAACGAGCTGGACATACCAGCAGAGTTGATCCCATCCACCAAGCTAAAATACATTGAGCCTGCAATTGAAGCCTTGAGGGGTGCCATGCTTTCACCAAGCACAGGTATCATTGACTCGCACTCCCTGATGAGCTACTATGAAAGCTGCTTGAAAGAAAACGGTGCTGACATCATTTTGAACACAGAAGTAAAAAATATTGAATACTCTCAAAACAGCGCGTACTCGATGGTCTGTGAAGATGCTGAATCAAAAGAAGAAGTTGTGCTTACCGTGGATAACATAATTAATTGTGCTGGGTTGCACAGTCACAAAGTTGCAAATATGCTGCTTCCAAAAGATCGCCAACTTCAACAATACTATGGAAAGGGGAATTATTTCCAGTTAAGCACTTCAGCTGTTCCAAAAGTCAAACACTTGATATACCCAGTGCCCCCAAAACACGGCAAGTCTCTAGGAACTCATTTGACCTTGGATATGTCAGGGAACATCAGGTTTGGTCCAGATTTTGAATATGTAGAGTCGCCCACGGATTACTCCGTTAGCACTAAAAACTTGATGGCGGCTTACGAAGCCATCATCAAGTACTACCCCCACATCACCCCTGATCAGTTGATTCCAGCTTATAGTGGGATTAGACCAAAGTTGCTAGGACCAGGCGAAAAGGGGTTTTCAGATTTTTACATTCAAGAAGAAGACGGGTTCAAAGGTTTTATTAACTTGATGGGTATTGAAAGTCCTGGGCTGACGAGTAGTCCCGCGATTGCCCGTTATATTAGAAAAACATTTTTTTAACTTGAGTTACTGAGTATCTATAAAGAATTTAAATGAAAGTCTATGACCAAGTGTTATATGAACCTACTTAAAAAAAAAACCTTTCCCTAAGCTTCATTTTTGGTTAATTTTGGAAGCTCTATAGGGTCAGTAGGTTCTGGCAACTCAATGAAGTATGGACTTTGCAAACATTGAGCAACGTCCCATCTTTTTTGGGGGTTCATGGTCAACATTCCGCACATTAAGTTTAAAGCGTTTTCCGTAGCTGCAATAAATCTTTTTCTTAGTTCTTCCCTTGATGGTGGTGGATATATTTTGATTCTATTGTATGATGGGAAACTGGAGACTTCTGGCCAGTCTCTATCTGTTGGTGTTCCAAGTGCTCTAAAGGTCAAATCAATCTGGTCGACATCATCTTTCCCGGGCAAATATGGAATTCTTAACATTAGTTCCGCGAAAATAACACCGACACTCCACATGTCAACAGAGTACGTGTAGTGTTTCCCACCAAACAATAGTTCTGGTGCTCTGTACCATCTAGTCACAACATTGCTTGTCAAGATGTCTTGTGGCATAGGTATTGCTCTTGCTAAACCGAAATCGGCAATTTTCAACTGGCCATCTGGTGATAATAGCAAATTATTTGGTTTCAAATCTCTATGCAAAATAAAATTTCTATGGCAATGATGGACACCACGGAGTGTCATCAGTATCCACATTTTAATATCGGCTTGTCCAAATAAAATGTTTTTGTCTTTTATGATCATTTCCAAGTCTGCAGGCAAGAACTCCAAAACCAAGTTCAAATTCTCATTTTCGTTGTACACATCCACCAGTTCAATAATATTAACATGCCTTAGTTCTTGTAAAAATTTCATTTCTCTTATGGCAGACATATCCATTCCATCTTTAAACGAAGAAGTTTTGATTTCTTTGATAGCAACTCTTCTGTTGGGGGTCGGCCCGTTCTGTTGGTGTCCCAAATAAACAACTGCAAAAGTACCCTCACCAACCTTTTTCTCCTTTGTATATGAAACCAAATTCGACATCTTGCTATTTCGTTAGGTTGTTTAATTATAAATTGTTGTTGGTAAGCTTGGCTGGGGCTTTCCTTTGACAAGAAACAAATTTGCCTGACTTGCTTAATTTTTATTAAACAAGACCCAGAATTGGTGTAACATTGAGTTTTCGTAGTGTTACAATTTCTGTTTTTTGTTTTTTTTTTTTTTTTTTATTTTTTATTTTTTTTTTAGCGCCGGAAATGTAAGCCAAAAGCGGGCTATGATAATATTCAACTTCAAAGCATCACAAGCCAACTAGAAAAAAAACACTACACTACATTTTTTATAATATAAAATATCCAAACAAAGTGAACGGAAAGTTACAAATGCTCCAACGTTTGATCCCGCTCTCTACAAAGCTTACGCTCAAGTCATGGCCAGCAAAATGTCCACCACAGGTTTTCAAGAGATTCAGTTCTTTTGAACCATTGCATCCGTCCTTGTTGTCTCGCGCAGTAGGATACAGTAAGGAGTTGCGTGCTTTGGAAGCAGAAATGAATGTGGGGCAAACCCAGGGTTTTGATGTTGAGAAGGAGAAAAAGTACTCGCATTTGTCAAGTATTGTTGGTAGCCTGAACAGGTACATCTCGAAGTTGGAGCAATATGTAGAATTGAAGGAATTAATTAGCGCAGATCCGAGTTTGCGAGAAGAAGCTCAAGCTGAGATCGAAGAAGTGCTCCCCGATTTGAATAAAAGCAAGAACACACTGTTCAACAAGCTCTTGCCTCCCCACATGTTTGCAGACAAGCCGTGTTTAATGGAAATCAGACCTGGGGTTGGAGGCACGGAAGCAATGATTTTCGCTCAGGATTTATTGGATATGTATATAAACTATTGCAATCACCACAGATGGCCGTACAGATTGTTGTCTACAACTGAAAACGAGGAAGGGAATGGTATTATTGAAGGGATTTTGGCAATCGATGAACCGTACTCGTATGATAAACTAAAATTTGAGTCAGGGGTTCACAGAGTTCAAAGAATTCCAGCAACAGAAGCAAAGGGCAGAATTCATACATCCACTGCGGCAATTGTTATATTACCTCAATTGCAAGACAGCAATGATCAAAAATCTTCTGATGCCTATGAACGCTCTTTTCCAGCAAAGGACATCAGAATAGATGTTATGCGTGCTCGTGGTAAAGGTGGACAACATGTGAATACAACCGACAGTGCCGTGAGAATCACGCATTACCCGAGTGGGATTGTTGTGAACATGCAAGACGAAAGATCACAACACAAAAACAAAGCCAAAGCGTTTGCCATTTTAAGGTCGCGGTTAGCAGAAAAAGAACGAGTGGAAAAAGAGCAAAGCGAAAGAAAGGCAAGAACGGATCAGGTTTCGTCCACAAACAGAAGTGACAAAATCAAGACGTATAATTTCCCTCAAAACAGGGTTACAGACCACAGGTGCAACTTTTCTCTGCTAGATATGGAAAATGTGCTGAATGGAACAAAGTTGGATAAAATGCTTGACGAAATGGCGACTTTTGACAACAGCGAAAAGGCCAAGCAACTGCTTGCTGAAATCGCCAGTGAAAATAACTGAGCTTGTCGGTGTGTGCGTTTTTTTTTCCTTCTTGAAAACTTTTCCTGTACTTTGAAACAATGACGGTATATATTTATGTATATCTTGATGTAAAACATCTTTGTATATACCTGACAATTAATCTGGTGTCTCCTGGTTAACCGTACTATTCAAATTTACAAGCTTTTCTTGGAAATTCAACATTTTTATTCACCAAAGGGACACAAAACCGCCTAGGAAGAAAAATAAAACAAAAAAAAAAAAATAAAAAGTTGTGAAAACAAAAAACAAGCGCAGAGGGCAAAACTTTGAGATCAACTCATCTAAACGAGTGCCCCTTTAATGAGTAAATTGAAAACTGTCACTGAGCTTGGATATAAGAACTAATTCCATCGCAGTAAAAAAAAAAAAAAACAAAAAAAATAAATAATTGATTTATAGTGTAACGACAACAAAACATGGATCAAACCAGAGAAAAAAAAACCTTCCAAAAATACAAACAATGCTAATTCAGGGGTTCAAAACACAGTCTAGTTTAACCATTGGGAACATTGACAGGTATGTTGTCAAATACAAGCTTCATGACGGAAACATCAATCACATCAGCGAATACCTCAATGCCTCATCGGTACTAAAAATCAAAATCCACAATCTTGTGCATATATCGCTCAGAGCAGCTGGGTTGGTCACCGGTCCATATACTTTGTACTGTGAAGTACGACCACAAAATTACCACCACCATCAGCGCGTCTTTGCAACCGCTACCCAACCGAAATTTGAATCAAATGTTCAACCACAGCAGACATTCCACGCGGATTTGCAATTGAACGACTTTTCCAAAGAGGAGTTGACATGGACCATTGATGTGATTAGCCAAGTGCTCTTAACTTGCACCGCAACTATTACCTATGAACTAAGCATAGAGTTTGAAAATGGTGCTGGAATGAGTTCTGACCGACTATACGTAACCAAAATGAATACCGAAGATATCTGGGAGTTGCCATTTTCACAACTACAAAACAACGCACTTGGAAAAAAAGATCATTTGGTGATTTTAACACATGGTTTATTATCAAATTTAACAACTGATATGTTATACTTGAAAGAAGAAATTGAGAAATCTGACCCTTGCTGCATAGTGACTGGTTATTCTGGAAACGTTTGTAAAACTGAAAAGGGAATCAAGTATTTGGGTATCAAGTTGGCAAATTTTATTGTATCCAAAACAGCACAAGTGCAATCTCACATAAAGAAAATATCATTTATTGGACATTCACTAGGGGGCTTGGTCCAAACATTTGCTATTGCTTACATTGGCTTGAAGTTCCCACTATTTTTTCAAAAGTTGCAGCTGGAAAATTTCATCACTTTGGCTTCCCCCTTGACAGGTGTGTTGACGGATAATCCAAAGTATGTTCAGTTGCTTCTAGCAGCTGGTATGCTAGGAAAGTCCGGTGTCGATTTGGGACTTGCTTCAATGGACGGATATGCAAACGAGTGTCTTCTTTCTTTGTTGCCCTGCGCTCATACAAGAAACTTGTTGCGCAGATTTAAAAGAAGAACTGTTTACGCCAATGCAATAAACGATGGTGTTGTACCCCTGTACAGTAGTTGTCTTTTGTATCTCGATTATGAAGACGTGATGAACAGTTTGGAAGAGTACAACAACCCTGAAGTATCCGTGCAAGAATTGAAAGGAGAGCAACAAGAGTTTTTGCAAAAAAACTTGGTGAAACCTTTTTCAAAAGCAGTTTCTCTTTGGGCTCCTCAGGCAACTACAACGTCTGAACCAAGGAGTATTCCAAAACTTTCACTCTTGGACACTGCTTCCCACGTGTTATTACAGCCAGTTCCTCCTCTGGCTTTTATTGTCAATCCAAGCGCCAGACCAAACATAATTCTTCACGACAGATTATACACCGCTGCTGATATTGAGACTATTAAAACTCAAGAGTCTTTTCAAGCTCTTTTGACCAAAAGTAAAAAATCAAAAAAAAACTTAAACTATATGTTAGAAGTGATTTCTGGAGGATCTGATGATGCCAGACACAAGGAAGAGGTGATAGCAAGCAGATGGCACAAAGACCTTACATGGAGGAAAGTTGTTCTTGGATTGGAGCCTGATGCGCATAATAATATTAATGTGAGAAGAAGGTTTTCGAATGGCTATGGCTGGCAAGTCATTGATCACTTGACAACAGAGCATTTCATTCATCCATACACAGAAACGGCAACCTCTAACAATTTTGAGTCCACTGATGATGTCTCTGATTTCAACTGGCTTTTGGAGCCGGAAAAGCAAGGTTTTTTTGATGCAGGGGCCACGGGACTCATCTCAAGCATGAGCAACTTGTTAGATCAATGGACTGGAACAACAGAAGAGTATGACTCTACACCTACTAGTCATGACGGGAAAAAACAAAAGCAAAACGTTTATGATCAAACCCTCACGCACGAAGATTTGGATTTATTGGGTGTTTGATATTACATGTTCCAACTAATTTTCTACAAACATTTGTATAAAATGTATGATATATCTTCATTTTTAGCGTACTTCAAGTTGAAAGTTCTTTTTAATCGCACAAAGTTTGAGTCGAACTTGGCGTAATCTTTGTTTAACCAAGGATACTCTGCATGGTCTTCAAACGTTAGGCTATAATATAGTTTCAAAGTCTCAATCAAAGAGCCATCATTTTGAGAAACAATTGTATTTTGTTCAAAGCCTATATTTTTTTTCAAAAAATTATAGTCCTGAACAATTTGTTTGTAACCATTGATGCTAAAATTGTTCAATTTCACAATATAGTTCATCAAGTAGTCAACGGTGATGTTGATAACGTTTAACTGAAACCTGTGAACATATTTTTCGTTCATCTTCCCGGTTAGATGTGCTTGAACAATCTTGTAACAATTGGACAAAATGTTTACTGCTCCAATCAACTCATTTGAGCATCTATCGTTTTCCAAAGTCACCGTCAAAGATGGCCAAGTGTTTACTTTGAAGTATGTTCTTAAAGAGTTACCAAACATTTTTTTGAACCGATGCACCAATGATTCCAGCAATGCGTTTGCCGCTTCTTGATACTCCACCATTTCTGCTTGAAACAAAGTTTCGTAGTGGGATTCTGTGATTTCATTAAACTGGGTATTCAAAATGATACAGTCGCTTTGTTTCTCCAAAACGTACATTGTCTCATAAACAGAAATCATATTTTTCAGCCTCACAACATTTTCATTGAAATTTGTAATTTCATCATTTTCATGAGATTGGTGGTAGTTCATGTTTGACTCTCTAAATGATTTCAATAGGTTTAAGAAAATCTTCTTGAAAACCATGATTTTGTACTGGAAAAACTTTTCAGTGGTGACAGCCAAAAATGGATGAAAATAGTTGTACAAATTTAGCAAGTATTTCACGAAATTTGGCCCGTCCCGTATAATCTTTGATAACCCTTGATAATTAGAAAAGTTTTTCGCGTACTGTTTATCCACAATATCTGTTTCAAATTGGATCCATATTTTCAAAACGTTATTGGGCAAAAGTGTAATCAAACCATCCCCGCTGTATGAGTATTTTTCCCATAATATTTCGTCTGTTTTGAAGATTTGTGTGATGAGTCTTACTAATGTCTCCAAGTTGTTCTGGTTATCGACAATGCTTGTCAAGATTTTTTTTATTTTTTTTCTCAAAGGTCCTAAAATGTAGTTGATGAATTGATCATGCACAGTCAATTTTGTAAGTCCAATGGCTTCATCATGAAATATTGCAATGCATTTAAGAAGGTTTTCACTCAAATAGGTTTCCATAAAACTGAAAAAAGTTTCAATTGATTGTGATGCGTCCTGCTGCTGCTGTTGTTGTTGTTGGGTGTTGTTGAAATGATATATGAATTTGATTTTAAAATTGTTGGCAAGAGACTCAAAGTTCCAGTACTGCATGGGCTCTGAGGGACACCATTCTTGAACCAAAATACTGAATTGGTAAAGCTGGTTAGATTTCGCTTTCATTGCGTGTATTAGCTCATGGTTGTTAAATTTGTAACTGTCCCAATTCGTTTCCAACAACAACTGATTAAAGTTTTGTGTTAGATCAGCCTTTAATGACAAAAAGTGGCCATAGAGTTCTTCGGATATAATTTTTTTGATAAAAGCAATCTCTTCTGACGTATATTCAATGTTGGAGAAAATTTCTGTGTTTAAATAACTTTCCACTTCAGAAACTTCCGTAAGAGTTTTGATCTGTGGAATGATTCTGTTATTGCAATCTTCAGCAAGACGCAAAAAATTTTCGTTTGCTTGTTGCAATTGCAAAAGCTGTTTCAATTGCTTAACCACTGATACTTCTTGTAGATTTTTGTTGGTTGAAATAAAAGATTCGAGATCTGAAAGTGATTTGATTTTGGAAAGTTGTTCGGTCAATTGCTGGATTTTCAAATCGTAAGCTTCTGTGGATCCACTGGCAAAATTATCTAAATAATCTTCTCTCATAATCAGATCGTCATTGTGCTGTTCTATTTCTTGCAACTGGCTTGACAACTCGACTCTTTTTTGCTCAATATCACTTAGCAGCTCAGGGATCTTATCAAACGCTTCCACTGACTCGATCATGGTTTTTTTTTTGTTTTTTTTTTTTTTGTTGCAATAGTGATGTTTAGCCAAGTGAGTTTTGGTGTTTACACGCTCCTGCTCTTCCAACAAATGTAGTAGAAAGGTAATTTAAACTTTTCAAATTTTTTTGACACAAAAAACAAGTATCTAATCTGTAGAAATAACAGCTCATATTTTTCACCACTTGATGATCCAAAAGAACCCTTTTGTGAATTTGGTTTCAATGTTTGACAGAAATCAAGTTCAACTATTATTTTTCAAGTGTTGAGCGTCGCTTGACGCAAGTACGACAGACACTGGCAATGGAAGTTTAGTTTTTTCCTTGACGCGTCGGACACAACACAGCCACGTGCTTTTCGTAATGTTTTTTCCTGTGTTTGCTGCTATATGACATTCCTGCGTAGATCTGCTGCGGGTGGTTGTGTGCCGTGGCACCTCAGTTCGCCTTTTTTTCCCCTTACTGTCAACACTTTGTTTCTGGCTAAAAATTTGTTCCGCCCTTAAATGATTACTTTTGAGCCCTGGGATAAAGTTGTATTTAAGGCAAGCCTAAGATTCCAATTGTTTTATTTGTTAATGTTTACAGGTTTACTATTTGTTTCAGAGTATTTACATTAAAAGATGAAATCAAAACAAACCCTGGAAACCTCGTCAATTCAAGGAATCATTGTAAAAAAAAACAACAAATATACACACACACACACACACACACATGCTACAAACCAAACCTATCAAAGTCAATGAATTTATTATTGCCATTAGAACTGTAAGTGACGAAGAATTGTTGACTTTGGAAACGGAGATCAAGACTTCTCTAAAACACTTGGAAAGCTCCAATGCCAGAATGCAAGAGTTGAAAAAAAATGCAATTGCCCAGATTAAAGGCGACGACACAGATTATGAAGCTGCACACCTTCCTGATGATGATGTGGACCAAGGACTGCAAGCCGACGTCAAGTTGTACGAGGAATCAATCAGGGAAAACGAGTCTGTCATTGACAACCACCATCAGAGAATCACTGCTGTGGAAAACGAAAAGGAACACAGAGGATTGGGTCAGAACAAGAGTAGTGCTGGTGAAAGTGCCAGTGCAGGGTCTAAAACAGGTACAGGCTCTTCCCAAGATAACGATGGATCTGCTGAGCAAAGCAACTATGTTTATTTGTAGTTCAAGCAGAAACACAATTATGCGTGTTTTTATTTTTGCCGCAAATGTATATATCTTTTTTGCTCTTTAATATAAGTTACTCAATGATCAATGGGTACAAAAACTAAACATAGAAAATAAAAAACATGGGAGGTGCTGCAAAGCGGCAAATAACTGTAAAAATAATGAAGCCAATGACATACTTAATCGTTTGTAGCTAATATTTACTGCTAGTGTAATCCCTGTATATCAACAAAAGCTTTTTTTGCCTTTAAAATCATCTTCTTTTCATTTTTCTCATCTATTCTTATCTCATTCATCAAATACACACACTCGCTCTTTAGGACTTCTAATTTACGGGACAACCTATCAATATCCATCTCTGGAGGACGATTGAAAAACGCTGATATGGGCGGTTCCAACCAATCAATATTGGAATAACGCTCTAATTCTTGTTGTTTTTCGGCCAAAATTCTTCTCTTTGCATCAAGCCCATGAGCAAAATTCAGAAAACTCGACAGAAACTCTGTAAGCTTGTCAACGCTTGGATTTTTAGTTTCTTGTTGCTGTTTGTGTCCGCTTTTGCAAATTTCATTAAAACCCATTGCTGTACTGGCATCTGAATCAGCTGAATCGTCATTAGTCGTTCCACGTGTAGACAAGGTATCCGAGTGCCTTCTGATGAATTGTGTTGGGACCGATGTGTGCTCAATGTTTTCAAATCTGATCATTTTTTTTTGTTCATATTTATTTTGGAACCGTTTTAGTATTCTTCTAAGTCGTTGCCTGTGGTTTGACATTGTTTGGAATGTGTTTTTTTTTTTTTTTTTTGGGTTGTGTGTCTGCAGGGTTTTTCTAAGCTTCATACTAAGTACAGCAACAATACAGTAAAGCAGTAAAATTATTGAAACTTCCTTGTTGCTATAGTTTTAGCACAAACTGAATTTTATCTCCAAAAAGTTGGAAATTAATCAAAAGTTGAACAAACATTGTTACAATTGGAGATCGCATCAGGGTTTCTTTTCGCTTTTTTTTTTGATTGGTTGTGTTATCCTGCAGAAGAATTTGTGTCAATTGGACGCTGTGACACAAAAGCAAGGAAAAAGTATTTGCAATATCATTATGCAAGATGTTATTTTTGATCAAGTAAAACTAGAATTCTGAAAATTTTAAAATTAAAAAAAAACAAAGAATATATATATTTATATATACATGTATGCAGTAGCAATGATATCAAGCACCTGTCTTTTTCAATCACAACTTGCTCGACAAGTTGATTTGAACAGACTTGACGTTCATGTAGTTCAACATGGTGTACGACCCCAAATCTTTGGATCCGTTACCAGATTCTTTGATCCCACCAAATGGACAGTTGGAGTTGGCATCGTTGGAACTGTTGACCCACACAATACCGGCTTCAATGTCTTTGGCAAAAGCAATAGATTTTTGCAAGTTTGTGGTAAAAATAGCAGATCCCAAACCGTAGTCCACGTCATTGCACAGTTCAATCACTTCATCGTAAGTGGAGAATTTGGCAATGGCCAGCACAGGACCAAAAATTTCTTCTTTGGCAATAGTGTTGTGTGGTTGCAAATCTCTAAAGATAGTTGGCTGCACAAAGTAACCTTGTTTCAAAGTTTCGTTTGAAGCAACACTTGCTGGGGTTTCCAAACCACCAGTGACCAAATGCAAGCCTTCTTCAATAGATTTTTTGATGTACCCAGTGACTCTGTCGTGTTGTTTGGCAGAGATCAGTGGACCCACAACAGTGGATTCAACACTTGGATCCCCAACAATGTAGTTTTCTTCAACGTATTTTTTCATAGATTCAATGAATTTTTCGTAAATGGTGTCTTGAACATAAACTTTGGAAGTCCCTGAACAGATTTGACCCGTGTTGAAAAAAATCCCCAAAGCACACCATTTGATGGCTTGCTCAAAATCACAATCATCAAAGACAACTGCTGGCGATTTCCCACCACACTCCAAGGACAATGGTTTCAAGTTTTTTGCAGTGTTTTCTTGAATCATCTTACCAACAGCAGTGGAACCAGTAAAAGCGACTTTGACAATGCCTGGGTGCTTGATGATTCTATCCCCAACAGTAGACCCTTTACCACTCAACAAATTGAAAACACCGGGTGGGAACCCAGCTTTTTTAACCAAAGTGGCAAAAAATAACGCACTTATTGGAGTTTGATCACCACTTTTAAAAATAGTGGTGTTACCAGCGGCAATGGCTGCAAACTTGTTAGTCATCATACTCAATGGATAGTTGAATGGAACAATGCACCCCACAACACCCATTGGCTGGTGGAAAGTCAAACACAATCTTTTGTCATCAGGAATGTGGGTTTCCCCATCGACTTTGTCAATCCAACCACCCAAGTATTTGAAAACATCAATCATCTCGTCAATGTCCCCCTTGGCGTTGGTTTCGACAGGTTTCCCACTGTTGGCACTTTCGATTTCTGCCAAAAGCTGTTTGTTTTCACTCACCAATTGGGCCAATTTAAAAAACATGTCTCTTTTTTCCACAGCTGGCACTTTTTTCCACGATTTAAAGGCCTTGGTGGCAACTTCAACAGCAAGATCAACATCTTTCTTAGCGCAGGCTTCTTGGACTTCCACAATAACTTTCCCCGTGGCTGGGTTGTATGCTGGAAGTCTTTCGGAGCTGTGCGATTCAACAAACTCGTTATTAATAAACAATCCTAAAGGTTGTTCGTATTTAGTTCCTGTTGGTAGTGTGATTTCTTTAAATAGCATTTTTTATTTCTCGTTTGTATTGATGTGTTTTTGTTCAACTGATAGTATATTTGACTTATACCTTGGGTTTTTCTTGGTTTACGGTCTTTTTAATTGGGGTTAAATGAATGAAAAGTGTTGACTTTTGACAAAAAATTGGTGCAATTTGGTTGCGTTTATATACAAAAAAGTGAATTGCCTCCAGCTAAAACATTTTTGTCTAATAATAGTATTATCGACATGCACATTTGATCTTATTTTGTTCACTCCTCGCCTTGCCCCTTCCCCTTATCTTTGATACTGATGTTGACCCGAAACGGCAGACAAAAAACCGGAAATCTAAAAAGATCCGAACTTCCCTTTTAGGATAAAAATGATTTGACACTTGAGAAGGGATAAGCCCTGACAAGTGATTGTCAGATGCAAAATCATCAATAAAACGTGCCTGCGTGAACAAATTAATTACAAGTTAAGCGAGTCTTGACGGAGTGAATATTACCAAATTAAACATTGATAAAGCGGACACATTCAGTAGTTTAAAACATGAAAATTGAAGATGCTAAACAACTCACAAGAGGCAAAAATTTGGTTACAAAGAGGTGGAATAAGAGGAACTTTGCAGGCCGAGTAACTGGAAAAACAAATGGCTGTGGTTTACAAGGTGGCCTGCAATTGCAGATGGTTCTCCGCGTGCCTAAAGAGTCCATCTTCCATGCATATATTTTCCTGGCTTTCTTGTGAATAAAAAACAAAAAAAAAGGGCATAAACGTTTGAGGACAGGAGAGGCTCTTTGGGCTATTGATTGTTGTTTTATTAGAGAGGTTTGTTGAAAAATTGGACTTGAAAATGTATCATTTGTACAGTTCTACAACCAATTTACCTTATCCTCTTTTAAAACCAGTAGCTCTTAAAACTTTACATCTGGGTGCATTTTAAAAACATTTTTTTTCGCGATGCCTTTTTGATATTGATTGAGCCCGAACCCAAAAATATCCGCGGATCCAAGAAAAAACTTGCAAAAAAACAAAAATGTCACATGACGTTTGTTTGTGATTCCTTCCATTATTGATCTTTTTATTGCATTGCACATTGTTGTGTAGTCAGTCAATTGGGCAATTGGCAAATGAACAAACAGAGTTGAAACAAAATATACGTCCAAAGCAGTCGCCTATCTAAGCTGCGACTACTTGGCCAACTTAGTTGTCGACCAACTCTTCAAGATGTCCAACCAGATTAACAGATCGTGTGTGCGATGTGTGCGCAAGAAAATCAAATGTGATAGAATCATACCGTGTAGCAACTGCGTGAAAAGAGGATTAGAAGATGAATGTGTTCTTCCATCAGAAACAGCCTTGAGCGCCGGTGAGATGGCAATCAAAGAAAGTTTTGAACTGCAAATTTTGAACGTTATGCACCAATGGGATTACTGGGTTGTTCAACAAGGTTTTTGCAACGGATTACTACTGCCTTGCAAAGTTTACACTCTTGATTACTCTAAAGAAAATTGGCATCCCGGCGTTATCAAATTGATTGATTTGGAAATAAGTGCAAGACTTTTGACACATAGTGTAGAAAGCATTGGATGCTTGTATTTGAATTTCTTCCCCGACATTCAAGAGCTGTTTAGCAAATTTGACACGTTTCTTTCCGTGGGAGACTCTAAAACTTCAAATATTGGAGATCTAATGAATGAAGCATTGTTGTGGAGCTTGTTGACGCTTGCAATGTACTATCTTGACAATTCGGTTTTAAAAGAGCTTGGTTTACCAAACGAGTTACAAGAACTCTCCACCAACAAACTGTATTGCGAGTTTCTAGCTTATACTATTGAGCTAATACAAAAAATTCAGCATTATCCTGATGTTCGGATCGTTCAAATGTTTTTGATTTTGAGCAACACTTTTATCAGATACGAGTTCCCCCTTTTCTACAACCATTTTCTAACCAATGTTTTGCAAATAAGCCAGATATTGAACCTGAACACTTGTTTCAAAACAGGTTCAGGCTCATCAACAACATCCATGTTGATCAAAAATGTTTCAGATAGAATGTGGTACAAATTATTGTACTGGGACTACAAAACAGAGTCTTTCAACAGGCCCATCTCGTTACACTCTTCTCTTTTCACATCATTGCTAAGGCACGCTGCTTTTCTTAAATCTCAAAATCCTGAAAAATACGTGCGTGAAGACTCCTTAGAGCTGCTGCAATGGAAGATTACATCTTTAGAACGTGATTTAGACCAATATACACACAAAAAGCCATCTCTCAAAACTTTGGAAGTCATTCGGAGGGAATTAGAAATTTTGCAAGTAAAATCTTCCCAAATAAAAAGACTACAGTTTCCAGAATCAGAAAACGAGAAATTTGATTTGTTTGTAATAAATTTAACAATTTTTTCCACTCATTGGAAATTGCTCCAAATGGTCATTGTGTTTTATTATCAAGATGTTTTCAGCTTAAATGAATTGTTTGAATACTCAAACCTCATTCTTCAAACCATTGAAAGAGAAACCAAGTTTATCAAACATCCAATGGTTTTACGTATATTAGCTTTGCTTGGATCCTTTCATGGATTTTTTTACGTGTTCAACAAAAACCAAGAAAATCATTTGTTGTTTAAAAAAATTAGAGAGTTGTTAAAGTCTTTGAATTTTGCAAAAACTGAAAAATACCAAGCTTTGCTGGCCTTGTTGACAAGGTTTAGCGAATTGAAAAATATGTTCCAAACAAGAGCTCTTACTGACACCGAACTGGTGCAAAGTGTGCCAATTGTTATATTGGAAAACGACATAAAAATCTTGACAAATCAAGCAGAAAATAGAATTCCAAATGTGCTTGAAGACGTGGGGCCGGTGCTAGACAGTGCTATTGAAGAACATACACAGTACGACACCGAAACCAGAAACTACATCAAATCGGAACAAAACAAGCTATTCCAAATATTAGCATCTTTCAAAGATTTTATATAACCCTGGTAAGTTTGCAACCTCAACTATATCTTTCAAAAGCGACTTTGGCACTAGCATTTTTTTTTTGATACAGGGGAAAATAGATTTTTCCAAAGTGTCGTTCAAAGCTTCGATAGTTTGCTTATCGGCATTTGCATCCACAATTTCTGGAACGTATAAGAGGGCAATTTGTTTCAACACTCCGTTCAAGCACTCTTGCTCGTCATCCCAACTAACTTTTACTCCAAGCCTGTATATAAAATACGGTAACTTGTTTAAGCTGGGAGAGTAGTTCAAAAGTAACATTGGTACAGACTTTATCACAACTTCATCAGAGTTTTCCATTTTATCAATCTCGATTGCAAAATACTCATCCAACATATCTTTCATTTCAAATAATTGCTCCACAATCTCTGTTATCTTGGCAGCTTCTAAAACATTTAAAAGCTCCAACAAATCTCTTATTTTCAAGCAATCACTCAGGTAAAATTTCCCAAAATTGGCAAACTCCCGTAAACCTATCTGATAAAACAACTCATAACACACGGACCCATAATCAATCATGAAAAGTTTCAAATCATGCTGAATGGCACAAAGCCTTTTGTACGGATCAATGACCCCTATGTATACAAGGTTTGCCAAAATTGTTGTTAGCTCACTGTGTGCATTTAAATTTACCACTTCTTTCAAGTTTTCGATGCTTGTCAAATTGACTTGATTTTTTTCTCGCTCCTCGTTGAAAACAAGTTTGTTCAAGAGGTTTTCACTTGATGATCGTTGTAAAGATTGCTGGCTTTGTGAATTGAAATTGCTATTCGTATTCAAACTACTCTCTTCTTCTTTTGCTTCTACTTCTTCTTCTTCTTCACCAAACACTTTACTTTGAGTAGATCCATACGACTGTGACTCGTATTTGACATCAGCACTTTTCAAAAAAGAGGTTATTTTCGATTGCTGGGAGTCGATTCTAACTAGCCTAGTTTCGTCACGTTTGATTTGAGCGCCCTGAGACATTCCAAAGGGAGCTTGTGAAGGATTAATGATGTGGACATTAGAAAGCGTGTTGGTGGTAGGTGCGTTTGCTTTGAAGGTTCTACTCGAATCTTGTTTTGATAACAGTTCGCCTAACTTGTCGCTGATGAAAGTCACAATCTCTTCTTCGTTCAAAAACCCAACCTCTTTCTTTGTCGGGTGCACATTGACATCAATATGATCAGGCTTCAAACAAACATTCAAATAAACAAAAGGTCTTGGTGCACCTCTGGGCAAGTAGTTGGCGTATATCTGGTATACGGCTCTTTTAAGAGGCTCGCAATCAATCAACCTGTTATTTATAAAAAAAACTGGTTTTGCTGCTTTCCTGTTGGAATTGTTTGCATAATTCAAATTTGAAACTAAACCTTTGCAAGACACAAATCCCAGTTCTTCTACCAATTCATCAATGTCCTTTATTTCAAATGCAATCAAGTCATTTGCTATAGAAGATCCAAAAATGCTTCTTATCCTATCGAGGACAGGAGTTGTTGATTTGATAATCAATGCCATTTTTGACTCATCTGCCTTTTTCAAAGTAAACCCAATACCGTGGTTATTGACTGAATATTTCCCCAGGCAATCCAAGATTTTGTGGTACTCTTCCTTTTGATTCAAACTTTTCAGTCTACTAGGAGTATTGTAGAACAAGTCTGTGATACTTATAATCGTTCCCTGATTACCTGCACTGGGTTTAACGCTGCTAGGCAGCAGTTCTCCCATTTCGTAAACAGCTTTCCAGGCAAGATCACCGTCTTTGTTGTCGTTTCTTTTGGTGATCAAAGATAAGTGTGCGATGTGAGAAATACTTGACAAAGCCTCCCCTCTGAAACCAAATGACTGAATATTTGAAAGATCTGAAAAGGAGGATATCTTGGACGTGGTGAATCTGTGGCATAGTATTGGGAAATCGTCTTTTGCAATTCCGGATCCGTTGTCGCTAATCTGTAGCAACTTGAACCCATTGTTTTGAACAGTTACATCTATTTTTGTTGCCCCTGCATCAATAGAGTTTTCAATCAACTCCTTCAAAGCATTGGCGGGAGATATGATGATTTCTCCCGCAGCAATTTTATTCACCACTTCCGGATCAAGTGGTTTGATGGACATCTTTTGTATTCAGTCTCAGAGTTCTTTGGTGCTTTTGAATCTGAGTTTACATGTTTTAACAACACCAGGGCGGCTTCATCTTAACGGGTACTTGTGTTTGACGTGATTAAGCGCGAAAATTGGTCAACAGTGCAATAAAACATCGAACGAATGTACAGATCATTCGCGTCTGTGTTTTTTTTTTTTTTTTTTTGTTTTTTTTTTTTTATTGCCTATCTCACTATCATTTTCGTGTGGTCATTCTGCTCAAGAGTGCGTTTTGGCATCGAAAGTAGAGCAATTGAGAAGCTGAAAAATCAGTGAGGCAATAATAAAAACACACACTCAAAGAAAGCAACTTTGCAAGGCTTGACATGGACAAAAGAACTCGTGGGCAAAGAGACTCATCGCAGCATTTGAAAAAAAAACTCAAAAAGTCAGGCAGCCAAGCCTATGGCTTGAACAAAGAGGGAGACCATGAGGGAGATAGACTGGAGTACCAGATTTTGCAAGGGTATAGAACAATGGATAGTGAGATGGTTGAGCAAAGGGTTCAATTGGACAGGGAAGCGGACATCAACATTGCGATTCAAAAATTGAAAGATGCTGACAAGCTATTCAACCAAGCAGGTGCATTGATGAAGGATCCGGAAAAAACTAGTAACACTATTTTGGCTTACGATTCAAGGGCTTTGTTGAACATTTCAGAGCTTGCACAAACCAGTGTGAGGAGCTTGAAGTTGGATGAAGCAAAACAAAATATCAATAGCGTTGACGTGTTAAATGGTATGAAGAAATGGATGTTGGAAGAGTACCTTGAAGAAACAGGGTTGGACCAAAATTTGGTTGATAGCGACGAAGAAAATGAAAACATCAACAATGAAGGCAATGAGCAGGAAGTTGACGAGAACGAGTCACTGTCACAGGCGGATATTGACAAGCGTCTTATGACAAGAAGGTTGAAAGAGAGAAGTAAACTGGCCAAATACGAACCGTTTAAACAGTTTGAACAATTCAACTGGCTAAAACTTGGTACTTTGTACCGAAACATATCTAGAAAACCAAATGTTGTGGATCATTTACTTGGTCCATTACAGGTAGAGAAAAAGGCAAGAGCTGCACCAAAGCCAAGAGTGAGAGATGACCCATTAGGTAAAGAAGTTACCGCTAAAAACATGTCCAATGAAGACATGAATGCCAAAGGTGCGGCAACCACAGAAGAGTTTGTCAGAGCATGCTTTAAAATTTTGAAGAAAAAAAAGGGCTACGAAAGCATCAATCTTTTTGAATTTATAATAGACCCAAATAGTTTTAGCAAAAGTTTGGAAAACTTGTTTTACACGAGTTTCTTGATAAGAGACGGGAAACTGATTATGGAGGAAGATGCAGATGGGTATCCACAAATCAGAATCATGCCTCCGGTTCCAAAAGACCCAGAAGCCAGAGCTCTTGAGCTCCAAAAAAGAAATGAAAAGCCTTTAAGTCATTTGATATTTCAGTTGGACATTCCAACGTATGAAAAATTGAAACAGGAGTTCAACATCACCGAAAGTTTCATTGGAAACGTGTAAGTTATAATATATACAAGCAAGAAAGTGGGGTGTTTTTTTTTTCGTTTCTGGATGATCACACTGTGAGAGTTTAAGTTTTCAATAGATGGAGAAGTGGTGATGTGTGCTTGGAAACACTTGCTGGTGCAAAGAGGTAAACGGTCAAAAATCATTCAACTTTCGCCCAGCCGTCCACCGTTAGAAGTTCATCTAATGGCCATTTTCTTATTGGACTGGTGTTGTAGTTTGTTTTGAGTTTTAGAGTATCGTAAAGTTTGATACCAGCCCATCCAATCATCACAGCATTATCGGTGCACATCCTGACAGGGGGAAAATGGAAAGAGGAGAAAATGGATGAAACTTCATGTTCCAATTTGGCCCTTAGTCTCAGGTTTGAGCCTACTCCTCCGGACAGAATCAGAGGTACATTTTCTCTTGGAAGCATTTTGTATTTACGGGCATCATTGATTTTGTTAATTAGATGCTTGAAATGATGTTCTTGTATCAAATAGCAGAGCCCTGGTTTATCTACCTTATCATTGTCCTGAATGATTTTTTTCAAATTCGACAAGTATCCGGAAAAACTGAAACTGACAAATTTGGGATGTTGCTTCAAATTATATTTTAGTGGTTCCGTTATGGGATATTTTTTTGTAAGCTGATTGATTTCTTGTGCATCATCAACTCTTCCTTTTGCGATAAACTCATCGTTGATATATTTTTCCATCTCTTTGCCAATCATGTTGCTTTTCAACCCTAACTCTCTTCCACATTTATCCAAAGAGTCTCCAATAGCAATGTCGAGAGTATCCACAATAATATTGTGTGTGTATAAATTTTCCGAATACACCAAAACTGTATGGCCACCACTGCATAGCATGGAGTAGTTCGGAAAAGTGATGGACGAATCAAACATTGTTGGCATCAACAAGTGTCCCAACATATGATGAACACCAATAAGAGGTTTCCCGCTTGCAACACTTAGTCCTTTGGCAAAGTCGTATCCAATCCCAAGTGATCCAGGCATTCCGGGTCCCCGTGTGCAAGCAATAAACTCAATGTCTTTGGAAAGAGATACATTTGCATCTTCAAGTGCCTTGCGCGCCAGATCGCCTATTTCAACTTGGTGGTGTATGTGGGCTTTTGTGGGAATGATTCCGCCATCTTCCTCAACTGTTTTCAATGACTTTTTCAAGTCCACCAATATCTCCCCTTCAGTGTTGACAATGGACACACATGTATCGTCGCAAGACGTTTCAATGGCCAAGACATTGTATCTTCTCAAAAAATTGTAAGTACATGACTTGATCGAAAAGGAGGCGTACTTTTGGAGCGTTCTTCGCACATACATTTTTCTTGTTTTTTTATTATTTGGATAATTTTTTTTTTTAATATCAGCAACCTTTTTGTTCAAAGCTTTTCCAAATCTCTTTTCAGTTTTCGCTATGATTAGCCCGATTGCTTATAAGTAGCTCTTTTAATTGATGAGTACATATCTAAGATGAGTTGAGCTTGATCTTTGCTTGATGTTTTCATTGTCTTCAAAAAAAAAATTGAGTCACGTGCGTGGTTGGGTGTTTTAATTTTATTTTATTTTTTTTTGGTCCACAAATTTTTCAAACACAAACCAAGCAAAGAACCTGAGCCTACTCTGACCATCGGTAAAAGTTTGAGCTTTTCACATAACAGATTCTAGCTGGTAAATGCAAGACTAACCTGAGCAAAGGATATCTAACATTTGCTTGAAAAACAAGAAAAGAGAAAAATCTACCTTGGTGCCCTCCAAAAACACCCCCCTTCAATCGCCATACAAAGGAGTAATTTTCCATTATCTCCGTTATAGTTCCATTTGTTTGTTTTTTTTTTGCAGTTTTCATTATTGGAAAGTTGTAATATTCACTGATTGTGCTACAATTTGATTTTGAATATAAGCAATTGGTAAACTCAAACTGTAACAAAAAAAAGAAAACACGTTTGTATAATCAAATTTTACACAAAAAAAAAAAGCGTGAGAGTTTTAAGAATTGAACTCGCTTTTCTCACGTCATCAATACCTTTTCATTGTTACTGGATATCCTGTTCTTCTACACCAGAATCACCTTAGCACATTTTTCTTTAACATATTCATATTACAGCAACCACTTTGTGCTATGCATCAATGACTTCTTCGTCAAACTTATCAGCATCATCAACAATTCCAGTAGGGTACCAAGAGCATCCACATCATCACGGCAACAAATCCAATGCTTTTGAACATACCATGGACAACTCTGAACGCACAGACAAATCAGGTAACCCCTTCCCTTCATCCTCATCGTCTGATAGACTGTCCATACTGTACAACGTCATAGCGGGTGGTTTTGGAGGCGTGGTGGCTGACAGCGCCATGCATCCATTAGATACCGTGAAAACAAAACAGCAAGCCACGTCGCTCAACATTAGGTCTACTGCTCAGCGTATATCTTTTAAATCCACTCTTCAAAAAGAAGGTGTACAGAAAGGTTTGTATGCTGGGTATAGTGCGGCAATGTTGGGGTCTTTCCCGAGCACTGCGGTCTTCTTTGGGACATACGAGTATATCAAAACGGTTCTCATAGACCAAAAACAATATAACGAGACTTTGGTCTATTTACTGGCAGGATTTTCCGGAGACTTGGTCAGTTCGGTGATATATGTTCCGAGTGAGGTGCTGAAAACAAGATTGCAATTGCAAGGGAAGCTTAATGTTGGGTTGTATGGGTACAAGAGCTTACGAGATGCCATTTATAAAATTTACAAGACTGAAGGGATAGCAGCTTTTTTTTACGGTTACAAAGCAACATTGTCCAGAGATTTACCTTTTAGTGCTTTGCAGTTTGCGTTTTACGAGAAGTTCAGACAATATGCCTTGCAAGTACAAAAAAGCAACAATGGATATACTGATCAAGATGCACACAAACATACACATAGTGCTTTTGTTGGAGAAGACGAAGAATTAAGTTTGGTGTCTGAGTTGTTGACAGGTGCGTCTGCAGGTGGTCTGGCTGGGATCATAACAACACCTTTGGACGTGATGAAAACAAGAATACAAACAGACAATAGCAGGCCTGGAGATAAAAACAATTTCAGCCCCAACTCCCAAACCCAAGGCCAAAGCCACCAAATCTTAAAAGGAATAAGGACTGTTTATCAAAAAGAAGGGCTTTTGGGCCTTTTCAGTGGTGTGGGTCCACGGTTTGTGTGGACGAGTATTCAGAGCAGTATCATGTTGTTTTTGTATCAATCAGTGTTGAAAGCTATGAACTACGAAAATGAGGAAAACAAAGCAAAAGACAAGAAAAATGGGGACAAAGTTGATATCAGCAGCAGTACATGATAGTGTATTTCCCCATGGTTTGTTTTCTTGAAAAACATCCTTTGTCAACTGAACCTGTGTTTTTTTCCGAACACAATATATTCCGCGCAATAATCATTACAACCTATTTATCATGTATATAAAGCTTGCATAAAAGAACTTGAAAAAGTCAAGAGACAACAAGCATTTTCTTAGGTTTTATTCAACTTTAGTTAGATATTCTGCATTCTTAGAATGCCCTTGGATTCTGCACGCACTTTCCACCACATCAACTTTCCATTAAAGAATCTTGAATAACTCTACTGGCACCGCTAACACGCAAGACCAAAATGTTCCACGTGACCCTTTTTGCATGTGAAATTTTTCAACATTTACTTTTTTTTTTTCTTGGAAGTTGCTAAACGAGACATACTGCAGTGTGGGCCTGTCTGCCCCCCCCCCTCCCCCACGTTATGCAAGATGGTTGGCTAGTGGCACAGGGAGAAGCATTTTTGTAAACTTTGTATTAGAAGATCCCAAGTACCTTAACCAAGTTATAAACACAGTGCTAGTTATACTGAAAGAGGTGACGGTAGCAATCAACAACGATACTTTAGAACTATCTTATTTTAGGGCCTTGAGCAAACAAAGAACAAATAACTAACGAAAATCAAAAACTGTTTTAATATTTTGACATCAGCAAAAGACATCAAACACTTTGAAGTAAGCCTTTTACACATACAGATAAAAACAACAAAAAAATGCAATATTTTGGAAGGGCTTTGGGTTCTGTCACAAAATCATGGTCTTCCATCAATCCATCCACGTTGTCTGGGGCAGTGGATATCATCGTGGTGGAACAGGCGAACGGGGATCTATCCTGTTCTCCCTTTCATGTGAGGTTTGGGAAGTTCCAAATTTTGAAACCTTCGCAAAAAAAAGTCGAAGTCATTGTAAACGGTCAACCAACTTCCATCCCGATGAAGTTGAGCGAGAATGGAGAAGCTTTTTTTGTTTTTGAAACAGAAATGGAACATGTTCCAGAGGACTTGATTTCTTCTCCCGTCGCGAGTGCTGCCAGCTCCCCGATGAGCTCTCCAGAAAGTAAAACCCAACTAGAAGATTTGGCAAGTAAGCAAAGGCTTGAGAAGAAATTTGTTTCAACAGATGCCTTAGGCTCTTTGGAAGAACCTGATTTTTTGGACATCAACAGCAGTGGCGCATTTTCTCCCAGCAATCGTGTGAATAATAGTTCTCCAGATTTAACTGCAGCGGAGAATGACACTACTCATTTGGCTTCTCCTGTTTCTTTTACTTCACCGACTTTCACTCCGATCAAAAAGAGGTTTGAAAAAATCAAGATTCCAACCAAAATAGACAACCAAACCGGGGACCTACTTTTGGATATCGAAGGTTACAAGTATAATCAAGACAAAGCACATGACTCAGACGAGTTGGTCCAACAAATTTTGAAGGAAGAATTTGACGATAGTGTTCTTAGCAAAATGATTGAGAAAGACTCGCACGGGAACATTAGGATTATTAATCATTCCACTCCTTCTAGTCCTAAATCTTTTGATGGAAACTCTTTATCTCCCAGTATTTCTTCTCCATCTTCTGTAGTGCTGGAGCAAAACGATACTGCAGATCTAGGATCCCCTCCTTTGAGAAGCAGCGTTTCCGATAACACCGGAACATTGACGACAACCACTTCATCAGGAGAATTTGACACTGCCACCATGGGTTTGGATCCACCACTAGAAGCTTCTGCTCAAGAGGCCACGCCGAAAACTGAAAAAAAATATATCAAAACTATCAGATTGACATCCGATCAACTAAAGTGCCTTTCTTTAAACATGGGAACAAATGACATCAAATTTTCGATTGGGAATGGGAAATCGTTTTTGGTTGCCAAACTCTTTCTTTGGAAATGGGACACACCGATTGTCATCAGTGATATTGACGGAACTATCACGAAAAGTGATGCTTTGGGACATGTGATGACAATGATCGGGAAAGACTGGACTCACGCAGGTGTTTCCAAGTTGTTCAATGACATCTACAACAACGGATACAACATCATGTACTTGACCGCCCGTTCTGCCGGGTTGGCCGACTCGACAAGAGCTTATTTGAAAAGCATTGACCAAGAAGGCTACAAAATACCTGACGGACCTGTTATTCTTTCACCAGACAGAACTTTTACAGCTCTTAAAAGAGAGGTGATTTTGAAAAAGCCAGAAGTTTTCAAGATGGCTTGTTTGAAGGATATTCGAGATTTGTACTTGAAGAATTTCTCATTTGATAATGACGACAATTTTGAAACGACTCCAAAAAAAACCCCAATAAATAAGAATAGCGGTGGTGTGTCAGCATTAGATGAAGATATGCCAACCCCATTTATCGCAGGGTTTGGAAATAGAATAACGGACGGTATCTCATATAGAAGTGTGGGTATACCCAAGTCTCGGATTTTTACCATCAACCCAGACGGGGAGGTTCATATGGAGTTGTTGGAGTTATCAGGGTACAAGTCTTCTTATTTAGACATGAACGGTTTGGTGGACCATTTTTTCCCGCCAGTGGTAATTCATGACGAAGATGACGATTTTTGCAACTCTGCGATCAGCTATGATAACACCAATGGCTCTGATTTGGACATCACACATAACCAATCAATAAATGCTGACAATTCACAAGGTGACTTTGTGCCAGGTTACAGTATATTTGATACGATTAACGGACTGGAAACGGTAAGATCCAGATCAAATTCATTGGGAGTTGCCAATGCACATCACGTCAATGTGGACAAGAAAAATTCACACCACTCTGGTCGTAATGACGAAGATTTGAATAGTCTTAGTAAGAGAATTAGCAATACACAAAGCAGTGCACACAAGAGGAATTCGTCAAAGAGCCGTTATGGTACAAAAATGTCCCTTTTCAGAAATAAAGAAGAAAAATTTACAGACACCAATTTTTGGCGTGAACCTTTACCCGATATTGATGATTTGAGTGATTTGAGCGATGAAGATGGAAGTGCTGCAAGTACTAGTCAAAGCAATGTCCCGTACCAACAATTAAACTCTCCTGGTTCTCCCCGTGTTTCCTCCCCTGATAAGTCATACACCATGGGTTCTAGAAAATCTTCCATATCACATCACAGAGCCAAATCCGTGGATAGTGGATTTTTCTCAAGCTTTTTGAGAAAGGAAGATCCTACAGAGACGGTCGCTGGCTCAGAAACGGACAATGCCAACGAGGAAGCTATAAGTTCTACTCCAAACCCTTCACCATTTCTTGCAATAGACAATTCTCTATCGCCCGTTCTTGGTGATGATTCTTTGGCATCTATACGTCGCAGTGCCCCAACAACACATTTGTCTTCAAACAGTGTGAGTGCATCCGGGATCTCGCCTGAAGTTGGCCAAAAAATATATTTGAACATAGGATCCCCGCTTTCGTCTCCTAAGCTGGATTCTCTGAATTACGGCGACGACTACTCGTATAGTGGACGTGAAAATGGGAACGAGCCTGATACCCCCAGCAAAATGCCAAAACCAATGTTGTTACCTCAAAGTCCGTTTGATTTGGCACTGACCAGCACTGATGAAGAGTTGAAAAAGTACCGTAGTTTTGAAGATGGTGACAATAACGGTTTGTTCAATGGATTTAATAGCGAGTTGACAGAAGACAAGTTGAATAAAGATGACCAAGCAAGTGAGAAACCACAAGAACCTACTGGAAAGTCTCAGCTTGTACATCAAAACACCATGAGTGATGAGTTCGATGAAGATGAATTTGACGATGATGAATTTGAAGATTAACGAATATCGTTAAATATATTTTACACTTGACTCTATAACTTGAAGTATTAAATCTTTAGTTTTAATTTTTTTTTGTGTATTAACGACCCAGTATTATATACTCTTAAAAATCCTCTTGACAAAATTCGAATGTTTTACCATATTAACAGTATTGGCATTGGAAGCCCTGTGTGTGTCGGTTCAGTGACCAGAACACCATTCCGCTTATAAATCTCAAGGCATTACGGTGAACAAACACACTGCGAAAAAACAACCAAAGTTGAAAAAAAAAAAAAAAAAAAAAAAAAAAAAAAAAAAAAAAAAAAAAAAAAAAA
>ERZ794936.113-NODE-113-length-57769-cov-32.683283_pt1 | contig 57769 bp, 53 predicted proteins | sample MGYA00511083_ERZ794936 | MGnify/ENA primary metagenome ERZ794936 (study PRJEB30137, sample SAMN04331409) | food metagenome | isolation source: Y2 must sample point D1 replicate A | place: Australia: South Australia | collected 2014 ... | reverse complement strand
GGCCGCGCCCTCTGCACTCCCGGCCTTGCGACAAGCCTGCCCGCCGCTTCGCGGTACCTTCACTCATTCATGTGTCCTTTACGGACCGGTCATGATTCGCTCCTGCTCAGCATGACCTCTCGCTCAGCGGTGCGATGTCGCCCGACCACCGGTGCAAACATCCGCGGAAAAGCGGATTGTGGTTTTGTTTTAAAACCGAAAAACAGTAGCGATACCGGGAGAGCAGGTTTTGGGGTGCTATTCGCAGCGCCGAACCTGACATTACGGCCAGCCCCTGACACTGAAGGGGGACCTTCCGCCAGACAACACCACGCTTGTCCGGGAAAATCAATATCACGCTGACAGATGTGAGAGTAGCCTGCCGGCAGTACAGGGATATCTTATCGCGGGTTATTTGAATGCAATAAACCGTGTTTTTAAACTTCTGAAAAATTGATAGGCTAAGATTCAACTCAGAAGAGGAAGTGCGTGATATGTCTTTTATTATCAGAGGATTAAACGGAAGGGCTTTCAGTCATCTTTATGGTCTGTCGGACGATGAGCTAAGAAAGAAAGGCGCTATCAGGATCCCTGTGGATGAATATCCATGCTACCCGGACCGGATCACGTTAAGAGATATCCCCGCCGGAGAAACAGGGATCCTGTTAAACCATACTTATCTTGATACGGATTCTCCCTATCGTGGCTCACATGCTATTTTTATATGGGAGGGGCAGTCAGAGGAAGGTGTCTTCAGAGACACGATTCCGGAAGTTATGCAAAAAAGAATGATTTCTCTTCGAGGTTTTGATCACCGGGATATGCTTATTGAGGCGACGATAGCTCAGCCAGGAGAAGTGAAGGAGCATATTCTTTCGCTTTTTAAAAACGATCAGGTTGATTTTATTCTTGCCCACAATGCCAGGCAGGGGTGTTTTTCTTGCCGGGTAGAACGGGGTTAGACATTTTCAAATTAAGCGGGCCATTATTGAGTCTTTTTCGGTATCTGTTTTCCGCTTCCTTTGCTGCACCACCCATAGGAATATTCCCTGCAGCCGGTCTCAGTCGATACTGGTGTCCGGCAGCAGCTCGTCTAAGGATCGAACCGGCCCCGGGGTACTATGGCGGCTTCGGTGACAATCCCAGGACATGGCATCTTCTGTGCAATAGTCTCCCAGGCATTCCAGCGCCAGGTCCTCCTCAATCAGACCGATCGGTACCCAGATATAAGGAACATCGCGCAGGGCATTAGGCACGGTCGAGCCACATGACGCACAAAAATCGTTACGGTAACCGGTTGTTTTTTGCCAGGTTGCGATCCTTTGCTGGCCGTCTTCCCAGGCAAACTCCGTCGCAGGAATTAATGTCGCCAGATTGTGACCCACTCCGGTCTGTTTACGGCATAACGAACAATGACAACGATAAAATTTTTCGGGTACTTGTTGCAGGGTGAAGCGTATCGCGCCACAAAGGCAGGATCCTTTAACCATCATTTCCGCCTGTACATTTTATTTTATAAAGGGTGTATCACATTATGCAGAAAATGGATACCAAGCTACCCGTCACCGGCAAAAGAGCGGCCGGACTAAAAAATCTGATATTGATATTCAACATAGTTATCGGGATCAATAAATAATCAATACGATTGAGATATAAATATAGTTGTATTGTTTAGTAATGTTAATTAATAAAGCAGGTTCCCATGCCCGTAATTCCGGGGTGAGAAAGAGGAGCCTGCACCGGAAACCCGTTTCAGGGTTTATCATCGGGAGCAGGAAGTGCGACGTGCCTGCACTTTTCTCCCCGGTACTTCTGTGGAATAAGGACAAGCGTATGTTGGAAATCAAAAGTAATCGTCAGGTTATCCTTCGCACGACGTTGCTCGGGGGATTTATCAGTTCATTAGTGAAATGGGGTTCCGAGGTGAATATGCCTCCCCGGGTCGCCGGGGAAATCTCGCCCCCGGCCGCAAACATTGATAGCTGGTTAGGCTGGGCCGGAATCAACTCGCATTCGCTGGATTATATTTATCAGGGCACCATGGTGTCGGGTGCGGTGACGCTGTATCACTGGTTGTTCAGTTTTATTTTTGCTTTTGTCTACGTTGCTCTTTCGGCCCTGTCCCCGAAAATTCGCCTGTGGTATGGCGCGCTCTACGGTATTGTGATCACGGTTGTGATGCACGGTTTTCTCATCCCGCTGCTCGGTTTTCGTTACCCGGTGTACGCCTCCGGTGCAAAAGGGTGGTTATGGAATCTGAATGGCTATGAGTTATGGAGTGAACTTCTCGGTCACATTTACTGGGCCGTTTCCATTGAGCTGTGTCTGATTGTTGTGCTGGCTCAGTTATCCCGGCCTTTAAAAGGGAACTGGGTAAAATAATTGTTCCTGACCGTTATTTGAAATTCTGAATATCAGCGATGTCAAACAGAGTATCTGTACCCCTGTAAACTCCGGACAAAAAAACGTGCGGAAATTATCCGGGGTCAGATCTCTCAGACAGTTTTCTTTTTTGTTTTTCGGTAAAACAGTCAATGAGCGGATTTATTCTGTTTATCTGCCAGGATTACATCATCACTGATGGCGCTACCACGTCTGTGGCCTGAACAACAGGTGAGCTGAACGAAAAAGGAGAACGGCAGTATGATTAACCGGAATGCATTATTTCTTAATACCATCCTTCTGGGGGGAACAACGGCACAAAAGTTACAAGCAGTGGCCGACGCTGGTTTTGCGGAAGCAGAGTTGTGGCAGCAGGATGTTCAGGAGACCGGGGGAGATACCGCCGGGATCCGTCAACATCTCAGTTCACTGGACATCACCCTGACGGATTATCAGGTTCTGCTGGATTTTGACGGAGCCGCAGACGTGCACCGGGAAATTAAACGCCAGCAGGCACTGGAGATACTGGACACCGCAGTGAAAGTCGGTGCCGGGACGGTACTGGTACCGGCGAATACCGAACGCGGATGCGTGCAGGATAAGATAGTCAGTGACCTGCAATGGCTGACCGCCCAGGCTGTCGAGCGGGATCTGCGTATAGCCTATGAGGCAATGTGCTGGAGCACCTGTGTCAATACCACGCCTGCCGCGCTGGAGATTATTAATGAGGTCGACTCCCCGGCGCTGGGATTAGTGATTGATGCTTTCCATATTTTTGCACTGCGGCGTACGGTAGCGGACCTGGCAGATGTTCCGGCAGATAAAATATTTCTGGTACAGCTATCGGATGTCAGAGAAATACCGGACAAACAGCAACTGATTGATATTGCAAGACATCAGCGCTTGCTGCCCGGGGACGGAGTCTTTCCGTTACAGCAACTGCTTTCCTGTCTGCGGGAAAAACAGTACCAGGGTCCGCTGGGGCTGGAAGTGTTTAATGACGAACTAAAAAAACAGCCACCGGCAGATGCTGCCCGGCAGGCAATGGCCGCCTTGCGCCGTCTGATTGTCTGAAGATCGCCCCCGTATTTTCCGGGCAAGCCTGATCCGTGTTAAAACGGTCAGCAACATGTGCTGAAATCAGCGCGTTATACTGACCAAAATGAATACCGGAAAAGGGGCCTGCCATGTGGATACAGAAAGAAATCAGACTAAAGCCGCGCCAGCGCGGTTTTCATCTGATCACTCATGATATCGAAAATGCATTGAACGATATTCGCTGGCCAGCGGTCGGTCTGTTGCATCTGTTTATTAAACATACGTCGGCATCGCTGACCATTAATGAAAATGCGGATCCCACCGTCCGGGGCGATTTTGAACGTTATTTCAATCATGCCGTTCCGGAAAATGCACCATTTTATCAGCACACGTATGAGGGCAGCGATGATATGCCAGCCCACCTGAAAAGCAGCTTACTGGGGGCAGAACTGACGGTCCCGGTGTCCGGAGGGTATCTGAACCTGGGGACCTGGCAAGGCATCTATTTATGTGAACATCGTGATCATGGTGGCAGCCGGACACTGGTGCTGACATTACAGGGATCAGATGACTGATCTCCCGGAGGAGTGCAGTCATCATTAGCTCTTCTGCGGGTCAATGCCATTGAGGGTGCAGGAGTCATGCCTGTGCGCCGTGGCAGATAACCGTCAGGAAAATCAGAGAACGGAGGGGTGAGTAACCCTCCAAAGAGTAAGCCGGTGGGGAGAAAGCAGGACGGGGACAGCAGAAAGTGACTTATCCCCGGTAATAGCTTAATGATCTGCCGGGGCAGGATGCATTGGTTTTTCAGGCAGAGGTAACACCTCAACTTTGACCTGATACTTCCCGGCAGCGGTCTGAGGCACCTGAGCGACCAGGTTTTTCAGGGTTTCTGCCGGGGTGGTGGTAGTTTCTGTCGCTGCATACAGTGGCATCGGACGCGGTGGCATCATGCCATGCTTATGCGGGCCGAAGCCTTCCGGGTGATGATCTGCCTGTGTTTGCGGAGCGGCACAGGCCAGCGCAGAAACCAGTAGCAGGGGGGCTGAAAGATAAATCGCAATCTGTTTCATAATCAACTCCTGAGAAGAAATTCACAGACAGCATCGTGAATTATTCCCGGTGTCACAATCACTTTTGCGGGATGTTTACGCAATTTTCATTATCCAGACAGTTATTGCTGAAACAGGGACTTCTGACACACTCAGAGACAGAAATACCATAAACGGGCCGGAACGTTGCACGGCTTCAGCGTTATCCTGCTGACTTATCCTTCACTTGCCCGCCGTCTTCGGAGTTGATATATAAAGAGACTGACTACACAGGCCGATAACTCTCCCGGCCGGGATGCCATGACAGGTACTATTTTGAAAAAGCACACACTGTTACGCAGCGGATTTCCCCTGACGGCCCTGCTCCTTTCGCTCGCTTTTCTTTCCCCGGCCTTGTCGGCGAAGACTGTGACCGATGATGCCGGCAACCGGGTTGAGGTACCTGACATCGCCAACCGTATTGCGGATGGCTGGTTCGCGCATCACTCCTTACTGATGACGCTGGGGGCCGGTGATCGCATTGTCGCGACGGTGAATCATCCCCGGGATCGCCCCTGGATGTTTAAAATACAGCCGTCACTGAATCAGGCATTACAGACGCCCGGGCATGAGTTTTCCAGTGAGGCGCTGGTTCTGCGTCATGTTGATGTGATCTTTGTAGCTAAGAATGATCCTGCAGCAAACAGCTATCGGCAGGCCGGTATTCCGGTCGTCATGATGGGATTTACCGATTTTCCATCGATGGAGCGTTCACTGCTGACGACAGCTGAAGTGGTCGGCACGCCGCAGGCTCTTCAAAGAGCGGAGGAATATAACCGCTATCTTAACCGGCAGATCGCGGTGGTCCGTGATAAAACCCGAACGCTGACTCCGCAGCAGCGTCCGACAGTATTGCATATTCAGTCTCTGCACCCGTTAAAAGTGGATGGCAGGAATACGCTGATTAATACCTGGATCACGCTGGCCGGTGGACGTAATGTCGCCGAAAGTGTCGATGGGAATATGAAAGAGATCACCCCGGAAGAGGTGCTGGCATGGCAACCGGATTATATTATTCTGGATGCCGGTGCTGGCACCCTTGCACAATCACCTTACCGGGGTCTGTTCAGTCAGTTGCGGGCGGTGAAACTGAACCACGTCGTCCGTAATCCTTCCGGTGTCTTCCCCTGGGATCGTTACGGGACGGAGGTTGCCCTGCAGATCCCATGGGCAGCGAGATTGTTCCATCCGGATCTGTTTCCTGACATCAATATGGTCCGTCAGACCCGGGATTTCTACCGGCAGTTCTTTGATTACCCACTGACGGAGTCGCAGGCGAAACGTATCCTGGATGCTCAGCCTCCGGGCTGAGGGGCGACTGCCCCTTTCGTGAGAGGCAGTGGATGATCACGACCCGACGTTCGTCCAGCGGGTCGCTTTAATGTCTATCACAAACCGGTATTTAATCTCCCCTGCCAGCATCCGGCGAAAAGCCTCTTCTATCGCTTCACCGGCGATAACTTCTACCTCTGCGGTGATCCCATGCTGGCCACAAAATGCCAGCATGTCGCGGGTTTCGGCAATGCTGCCAATCGAGGTACCGGAAATACTTAACCGGCGGAAAACCATCGGGGTGACCTCAGGCCCGGGATGCGGTGCGTCCGGGATCCCCACCAGAACCAGGTGACCGTTGGTTTTCAGCGTCCGTAGATAAGGGTCGAGAGAATGGGGCGCAGCCACGCAGTCCAGGATTAGATCCAGCCGGTGCGCGCAATCGGCCATTTGTTGCGGATCACAGGAAATGACAACATGCCGGGCACCGAGGCGTCGTGCATCTTCGCCTTTCTCCGGTGAGGTGGTGAATAGTGTCACCTCAGCGCCCATGGCACTGGCGAGTTTGATCGCCATATGCCCGAGTCCACCCAGCCCGACAACGCCGACATGTTGTCCGGGTTGCAGATTGAAATGTTTCAGAGGCGACCAGACGGTAACCCCGGCGCAAAGCAGGGGAGCCACGGCATGAAGTGGCAGGTTCTCCGGAACGGACACAACAAAATGCTGATCAACAATGATCTGTTCAGCATATCCGCCACGGGTAAGTTCCCCGGTATGGCGATCTATGCCGTTATAGGTCGGAGTAAACCCCTGTTCACAATATTGTTCTTCCTGCTGATCACAGAAATGGCAGTGCCCGCAGGCATCCACCATAACCCCCACACCGACGATATCACCAGGCTGGTGGCAGGTTACTTCGGAGCCTGTTTCCAGCACCCGGCCGACAATTTCATGTCCCGGCACCAGCGGATAATGACTGGATCCCCACTCATTCCTGGCCATGTGTAAATCTGAATGGCAAACACCGCAGTAAAGAATATCAATACGGATATCGCCTTTCTGCAGAGGACGTAGTGAAGAGGTTCCGTACACCAGAGGGGCTTGCGGGTTTTGGGCGATAATAGCGTTTATTTGCATAACAGACCTTGTGTCTGGCTCTGACAGGCAGAGCTTTAACTGAAAACAGGAGGTAAACTATAAACAGAAGGATCCTTTATGGATAGCAGTTACCAAATGGTGACCATAAAAGCGGGGGAGAGTGCGAATGCCGGATTGGGTAGACGGAAAGGTGTATTTTTATGCAGATTCAGGGCCGCGCCGGCTGATGGATCTGTTTTCTGTAAAATGGAGCAGTATGGTTCTGCACGCACTCTGGCACTGGCCGGAGGGGCGCGCCCGACCAGGTGAGCTGCAGCGCAGCCTGCAGGGCATTTCGAAAAAAATGTTATTGCAGACGCTGAAGGAACTGGAAATACGTGGATTGATCCATCGCCGGGTTTTTCAGGTGATCCCGCCAAAAGTAGAGTATTCACTGACCCCGTTAGGGAAAACCCTCGCCGGGCCGATCGAGCAACTTTATCAGTGGGGACTGGAACATCGGCAGGCACTGGATGAGATGTCAGAAAATTTGCGACAACATACTGACGTCCACGCAGCGGATAAGCGGTGAGTAACCAGGTCAGAATAAACGACTGACTGCCCGTCAGTGACGGGCAGTCAGGGGATCAGTATGACCAATAAATGCTGGTCCGGGCTGGATCAGCGGCGGGAAAGGCTGTATTTACCGGCACCCAGCAGCATGATGAACAGACCACCGAAGAAGTACAGAGCCTCGGTTTCCAATGCCCAGGCACCGACATCTGTCGTTTTGAAGAAATTCGCACCGGCGACCAGAACCACGGCAAAGACCAGGTTAATGGCATAAACCAGGCCAGCCAGACGGGTCCAGACACCCAGGATGATCAGCACCGGAGCAATCACTTCACCGATATACGCACCGTAGGCGACAAAGCCGGGTAAGCCGTGAGCTGCCAGCATCGGTTTAATCCAGTCGACCCCATGTTCCAGTTTAAACACACCGTGAAACAGCATCAGGAAACCAAAAACCAGTCGCAGCAGTAATTTAGCAAAATCAGGATGGTTAACCGCGTTGTCGAAACTATTAATTAATTTATTCATAAGCCCCCCTAAAAAAAAGATAAATTACTCGAAATACTGTTAAAACATCACCTGGTTTTTTTGAAAGACAGCATCAAAAAATTAGAGTAACCGCCTTGCACCAGCAGGCGACTGTGCCGGTAGTGTCAGAGTGATGGGTGTCAGACATTACGCTCAGGTTGTACTCTAAACACCGGCCCCGGCGCTGTATAGGGTTCAGAAAATGAAAAGAGCTGCAGTGCAGGAAGGGTGAGTGACAGATTTTTTCGCGTAGAAAAACAAAGAACGTTTATCATTAAGCTAAACTGAAGAACAGAGCCTGAATGACGTATCGGGCTGAACATTCCGCCTGTCCGGGGTTATACCTGTGCAGGGGATCATTCTCTGAACATAAGGAATGTGTTGTGATGCTGAAAACAGCATTGTTATTTATCTTCACTGCCATCGCTGAAATTGTGGGCTGCTATTTACCTTATCTGGTTCTGCGTGAGCATAAAAGTCACTGGTTACTGGTTCCTGGTGCTCTTAGTCTGGTGATTTTTGCCTGGTTACTTACTTTCCATCCGGCCGCTGCCGGGCGGACATATGCAGCTTATGGCGGGGTGTATATTTGTGTTGCTCTGGCCTGGCTGAGGGTCATTGAAGGCATCGCATTAACCCGCTGGGATATTACCGGTGCGTGTGTGGCGCTGGCGGGAATGATCATTATTGTCTGCCAGCCCTCCTGAACCATTACTGACTCATTTTCACCGGGCGGGTAACGCCCGGTCGTCCGGTGAGCAAAGCGTCTCCTGCCGGACATCACCCGTATCGGAGAGCCTCTATGCAGTCAATTGAATCAGTCTGCGGCTTGTCACGACTGACGTCTGTTATCGGAGATCCGATAGCCAGGGTCCGTTCCCCGGGCCTGGTTAACCGGATGCTGGTAGAGCAGCAGCGGGAAAATGTGCTGATGATCCCTATGCACGTCGCCTCTCGTGGGTTACCGGAACTTCTGACCGGGCTCAGACATTGTCAGAATTTTGCCGGGGCTATCATTGCTCAGCCACATCAGCAGTCGGTGTGTGAATGGCTGGATAATGTCAGCCCGGCCGTGCAGATGACAGGAACCTGTAATGTTATCCGCCGTTCCCCGGACGGAACCCTCAGCGGTACGTTACTGGAGGGCGATGGATTTATTGCCGGGCTGCGGCAGCAGGGGATCGACGTGGCCGGAAAGCGCGTTTATCTGGCCGGCGCGGGTTTTTCGGCCAGTGCGATTGCCCATGCCCTGGCCGGACAGGGGGTGACAGAGCTTATCCTTTATAACCGTACCGGGGATAAAGAGGTACAACTGGCCGAAAGCCTGTCCCGAAACCATCCCGGATTGGTGGTGATCCACGGCACCGAAACGCCAGCGCATTGTGATATCGCGATTAACGCGACTCCGGCAGGTAAAGGGGAAGACAGACAACAGGCCTTTTCATTGTCAGGACTGGCGGCCGGTACGTGGGTATGTGATACGGTGATCTACCCGCAGATGACACCGCTATTACAGGCTGCCGAACGGGCAGGAATGCAGACACATCATGGTGAATATACGTTAATGGCGCAATTAGCGCTGATGATCTCTTATATGCTGGACCCGCTGAGCAGCGATGATCAGTAAGTCTTCTCCTGCCGGCATTTGAAACCGGCTCCCCCGAAAAAGTATCGTCGACCCTGACCCTCTTTGTCCCCTGTAACGGGGGACAAAGACCGGAGACCCCGGGCGTTATCCCCGTGTTCCGGGTCTGTACTACAGGTGCTTTGCCTTGCCTTTTCGGTGAACAGCGTTCATGGTTTAACCGCGCGTTTGTTTGTGATAAACGTGCCGTTCTCCCTGAATAAAGCCACTGCCGATGAGAAAGGTGATGAAAAATATCCTCAAAAATCTGTTAGTTGTGTCTCTGACTGTTATGTCACCGCTGGCTGCAATGGCAGCCACATTTACCCTCAGTTCCCCGGATTTCACTTCCGGTCACCCCATGCCGGTCGCGATGGGGGGGGATCTGCCGCAGGTGAAAAGCTGCCACGGGCAGAATATTTCCCCGTCACTTAGCTGGCAGAACGCGCCGGCGGCGACCCGTAGTTTTGCGCTAATTATTCAGGATGCCCAGGGTCGGAATGGTCTTGGCATCACCCATCTGCTGGCTTATGGGATCCCGTCATCCAGTCAGCATTTTGAACGTACCGCGCTGGCGAACGGACAAGGCTTCACGGGGGGGAAAAACAGCTTCGGTCGTGAGGTCTACAATGGCCCCTGTCCTCCGGCGAACAGTGACCGGCATTTTTATACCTTCACGCTGATAGCCACCGATTTGCCTCCCGACAGTTTGCCCGCCGGTCTGGATACCGCCGGCCTGATGGCAAAACTGGAAGGACATGCACTGGCTTCTGCCGGAATGGTCGGTACCTTCGGTGGGCGTGAATAAAGGGCCTGTATGAGAATATCACGGGGGATACCGCCTTTTCCCGTGCAGACCTACTGCCCGGATACCCGGTAGCTTACAGACGCTGACAGCCAGCCTCAGTAAGCTACCGGTCAACCGGTCATGCCGCCTTCCCTCCGCCCGCGAATTTTTATTCCCTGTCAGACAGAATCGTTCCGCTCACAGACGCTCTCTGTACTATTATCAGCCAGTGGACTGACGGTACTGAAACCGTTCAGCCATCGCTGAGAAAGGAGTGTCGGGTGGTTACCTTTGATATCTGTATAACGTTATTGCTGCTGCTGGTCACGCTGCTGCCGTTGTCCCGGCATACGGCCTGGTGGGTCAGGGTCTGGGATTTCCCCAGGTTACAATTGCTGATCATTTCTGCGCTGTCGGGTATTGTACAGTTTTTCCTGTTCACACACGCACCGTGGCTGGCAGGTGCAGTATTGCTGATCTGTCTGGGCTGCTGCGGCTACCAGTGCTGGTGGATTTTTCCGTATACCCGGTTGCTAAAAAAACAGGTACGGGATGCTGAAGGGTATACAGCGCATCCCGGCATCCGGATTCTGGTCTCCAATGTACTGACACCCAATCGTCAGGCGGGAAAATTGCTGAAACAAGTCCGTATTGAAGCTCCGGATGTGCTGGTGGCGGTTGAAACAGATACATGGTGGGAGCAACAACTCAGCGTCCTGGACCAGGACTATCCCTATAGTGTCAGATGCCCTAAAGATAATTTGTACGGGATGCATGTCTGGTCACGGTTACCGTTACGTGATGCGGAAATACAGTATCTGGTTGATCAACAGATCCCGTCAATGCACATGCTGGTCACCTTGCCTGAAGGTATTGAGGTGCGTCTGCATTGTGTGCATCCGATGCCACCCAGCCCGACCGAAAATGATGAATCACAGGACAGGGATGCGGAACTGGTACTGGTAGGTAAAAGTGTTGCTCAGGCAATGCTGCCGGTGATCGTGACCGGTGATCTGAATGATGTCGCCTGGTCCCGGACCACCCGGTTATTTCTTAAAATCAGCGGATTGCTGGACCCGCGTCGGGGCAGGGGAATGTACTGTACCTTTAACGCCAGATATCCCCTGTTGCGCTGGCCACTGGATCATATCTTTCACAGTCATGAGTTTATTCTGGGGTCATTGCGCCGTCTGGAAGACATCGGATCGGACCATTATCCATTCCTGGCGCATTTACTGTATGTTCCACAGGAGGGGCAGCAGCAGGAAAGCCTGGTAAAAGAGGCTGAAGATGAACAGCTTGCCCGCGACATTTTGCAACAGAACGAGTCATTGACGTTACCGGTACATACACCGGGCGAGAATAACGGACCCTTTCATTGATAAATTTCCTTGCAGTATAGCTCCGGGATTGATAAACACCCCGTAGGCCGGGAGTTGAGATATTTTCTACCCTCCCGGACGGTGAGAATTTCCGGAGACTGACTATTATCTTTGGACACTCACGATTTATCCTCTGCAAAGGCCAGAGAATTATGGGTGCGGCTGATAATCAGATGCCCGACAAAAACAATGATTGCTGGCTTACAGGCCGGCACATCGTAATAATTATGTGGCAGGAATTGCAGTGAAATTCAATAAATACAAAAAGTTAACTATGTTCGTGGCCGGAGTGTGTAGTGTACCTTTCGCTCATGCCGCCACCACCGGACAGGATATTTCCGGTGTCTGGAATACTTTCAGTAATAATGTGGCAACGACGTGGACGTCTTCACCGAATGTGGATTTGTATGTTCCGGCCATCACATGGCATAACCGGATGACCTATGACCGTGAACATATTGATCGTTATAACGAAAGACCCTGGGGAGCAGGGGGCGGTATCTCCCGTTATGATGAAAAAGGTAACTGGCAGGGGCTCTACCTGATGGCGTTTAAAGACTCCTTTAATAAATGGGAGCCTATCGGAGGCTATGGCTGGGAAGCCACATGGCGTCCTTTAAATGATCAACGTTTCCATCTGGGGGCGGGTTACACGGCCGGAGTGACGATGCGAAATAACTGGAATTATATCCCGATACCACTGGTATTACCGCTGGCATCGGTCGGCTACGGACCTGCAACATTCCAGATGACCTATATTCCCGGGACGCATAATAATGGAAACGTTTACTTCGCATGGTTCCGGTTCCAGTTTTAGGGCCTGAAATTGTGCAATAAATGCTCTATAAGCAAAAAATCGAGACATTTATCACTTTTTCATCAAATGGTGCTGGACAAATTGCACCGCAATTGATGTACTACGTGACGACACAGTTTAGTGTCCATTTTTCAAGTAAAGGTAATATAGATGTCCAAGATTAAAGGTAACGTTAAGTGGTTTAATGAATCTAAAGGATTCGGTTTCATTACTCCTGAAGATGGCAGCAAAGATGTATTCGTACACTTCTCTGCAATCCAGAGCAATGGCTTCAAAACTCTGGCTGAAGGTCAGCGCGTAGAGTTTGAAATTACTGACGGTGCTAAAGGCCCATCTGCTGCTAACGTTATCAGCCTGTAATTTTCAGTCAGAATCTCTAAAACCCGCCAATGGCGGGTTTTTTATTGTCTTTTTTCCGGCGCCGGAGCAGGGTTCATCCTGTAGTCTCTGCTTTCCTGGCGGAGCTGGCGCGGCCGAAAAATGCGATTAGTAGTCTGTTACAGAAATGTATTGTGTTATAATCGGCTTTGCGTCTTAATGTAGGTGTAACGTTTTTCGCTGAGGTTTAAAGGTATATTATGGAAGGTATCAGTATTGCAAAACTGCTGATTATCGGTGCTCTCATCGTATTGCTTTTCGGCACGAATAAATTACGTTCACTGGGCGGTGACCTGGGTAGCGCAATTAAAGGCTTTAAAAAAGCCATGAAAGAAGATGATACTCCTGTGGCCAAAAGTGAAGCAGAAGAGGTTCCTGCTGAACGTGTCAGCCACAAAGACTGATTCTCTGCTCCCGGCAATAGATCTGCGGATGTATTGTCTGTAAAACCAGATAGCCTGCTGTCTGGTTTTTTATTGGCTGTTATCCGGTGCGGCACACACCGGGAGTGGGTCTTTGAGGCGGCAGAGTGAAAAACAATGCCGCCATCGGCAGGAGGTTATTTTATCTCTATGCCCTGAGCCTGCATATCTGCATGATAAGAAGAGCGGACAAAGGGGCCACAGGCGGCATGGGTAAAGCCCATGGCCATGGCTTCTGCCTTCATTTCATCAAACTCAGCCGGACTGACATACCGTTGAACCGGCAGATGATGACGGCTTGGCTGCAGATACTGCCCTAACGTCAGCATGGTGACCCCGTGACGACGCAGATCACGCATGACCTCGATGATTTCTTCGTTAGTCTCACCCAGGCCCACCATCAGACCTGACTTCGTCGGGATCTCCGGATGCATCTGTTTAAATCTCTCCAGCAGTGTCAGTGACCACTGATAATCTGCCCCCGGTCTTACCTGACGGTAAATACGCGGAACGTTCTCCAGATTATGGTTAAACACATCCGGCGGGGACTGCGTCAGGATCTCCAATGCCCGGTCCATACGGCCGCGGAAGTCAGGAACCAGCGTCTCGATTTTTATCGACGGGCTTTTTTCACGAATAGCCGTAATACAATCGGCGAAATGTTGTGCGCCACCATCCCGCAGGTCATCCCGGTCAACCGAGGTGATAACCACATAGCGCAGGGCCATATCGGCAATGGTCTGAGCCAGTTTGGCGGGTTCGCCGGCATCCGGAGTCAGTGGCCGGCCATGTGCCACGTCACAGAACGGACAACGACGTGTACAGATAGCGCCAAGGATCATAAAAGTGGCGGTACCATGGTTAAAGCATTCGGCCAGGTTAGGGCAGGAAGCTTCTTCACAGACAGAGTGCAGGCCATTTTTACGCATCGCGGCTTTGATGCCCTGAATACGCGTGGAATCTGCAGGAAGTTTTATCCTCATCCACTCCGGCTTTCTCAATAACTCCTGACGTTCACTGACAACAGTTTTGACAGGGATCAGCGCCATTTTGTCTGCATCACGGTATTTGACGCCGCGTTCTATCTGAACTGGTTTACTCATATCTGCGGATTCCGGTAGCTGATTGGCTGCAGTACGCTCTGCATTCAACACGTTTGTAACAATACAAAAAAGTATATCATTTTGTCTGCCGCAGGACAGCTTCCCCGCAGTGCGAATGATGACATCTGTAGGGCAAAGGTTGTTTACTCCGCCTCAGGGAGACCCTGACGGTATTCTGTCTGTGTGTAGGGGAGATGTTTAAGGAAATGCTGAACCAGCGCTTCAGCAGTCTGTGACAGCGATATTGCCGGTACCAGGTCTGCTATCTGTGTCATTTCCAGTCCGGCATAGCCGCAGGGGTTGATCCGCAGAAAGGGTGAAAGATCCATATCTGTATTTAATGCCAGCCCATGGAATGAGCAACCTTTGCGGATACGCAGTCCCAGAGAGCAAATTTTTTTCCCGTCCACGTAGACACCGGGTGCATCGGCCCTGGCGCAGGCCGTGATCCCGAAATCTGCCAGTGTCTCGATCACAGTCTGCTCCAGCAAGGTGACCAGTTGACGGACACCGGTTTTCAGACGGCGGATATCCAGCAGGACATAAAATATTTGCTGGCCCGGCGCGTGATAAGTCACCTGACCGCCCCGGTCGCTTTGTACGACAGGGATATCGCCCGGAGCCAGAAGATGTTCCGCTTTACCGGCCTGACCCTGAGTAAACACCGGCGGATGTTCAACCAGCCACACTTCGTCAGCAGTGGTATCTGTACGGGTATCAGTGAAGTGATGCATGGCCTCAGAGACGGTCTGCCAGGGGAGCATGCCGAGCTTGCGGATAATAAGCGGTTGAATGGACACGAGAGTCACCTGGTAATGACAAAGGAAGTGCGCCAGGAGACCCCGGCGCGACGAATTACAGCACCATACGGACGATATCGATATCACCCAATTCCTGGTAGAGGCTCTCTACCTGTTCGATATGGGTGGCATTGATAGTAATTGATACTGAGTGGTAATTACCTTTACTGCTGGGTTTCACTTCCGGAGAATAATCCCCCGGTGCGTGACGTTGTACCACTTCAATCACTTGATCAACCAGCTCTGGCTGCGCCAGCCCCATAACTTTATAAGTGAACGGGGTTGGAAATTCGAGCAATTCATTCAGTTTGGTTTTCATAGTGACTCCGGGACCAGAAAATGCCCCTGAGCGTACAGGGGCATGTAAGAGATATTCAGAACATGGGGGCGGACAGGGAAATATCAACCCTGCAGATGATTAGCCCATCCAGTGATGAAAGGTAAGTTTAATATAATCGATAATCCGGCTAAAGAAACCCCCTTCAGGGACAGCCTGAAGGATCACCAGCGGACGTTGCGCGATGACTTTGCCATCCAGATGGAAATTTATCGTACCGATAACCTGATCTTTCTTCAGTGGTGCATGTAATTCTGTATTCTGCAGCACATAGCTGGCTTTCAGATCTTTTGCACGTCCGCGCGGGATGGTCAGATAAACATTCTGATCCACGCCGAGCAGTACACGATCGGTGTTACCAAACCAGACCGGCTCTGAGGCAAAATCTTTACCTGCTTTCAGCGGAGAAATGGTTTCGAAAAAACGAAAACCCCAGGTCAGCAATTTTTTACTTTCCGTTTCGCGACCTTTATAGGTATGACCGCCCATAACCACAGAAATCAGACGTGTCTGGCCTTCGGTTGCAGAGGCGACCAGGTTATATCCGGCAGCGTTCGTATGGCCGGTTTTTATACCATCGACATTCAGAGTGTTGTCCCACAATAATCCGTTACGGTTCATCTGGCGGATATTATTGAAGGTGAATTCTTTCTCTTTATAAACCGCATACTCTTCCGGGACATCGTGGATCAGCGCCCGGCCAATCAGCGCCATATCACGGGCAGAACTGTACTGTCCCTCGGCATCCAGCCCGTGGACGGTGCCGAAATGCGTGTTCTTTAATCCCAGTGTGTTGACGTAGTTGTTCATCAGCCCCACAAAAGCCGCCTGGCTTCCGGCAACATAGTCAGCCATCGCGACACAGGCATCGTTTCCTGATTGCAGCACAATGCCGCGGGTCAGTTGTGATACGGGGACACGGTCTCCCGGTTTAAGGAACATCAGAGAAGAACCTTTGAACTCCGGGTTGCCGGTGGCCCAGGCATCCTGCCCGATAGTCACCATATCGTCCTGATGGATCTTTCCGGTACGGATAGCCTGACCAATGACATAGCTGGTCATCATCTTTGTAAGGCTGGCGGGGTCACGGCGGGTATCGGCATTCTTTTCGGCCAGAACGGTACCGGAATTATAATCCATCAGAATATAGGCTTCTGCATCGATATCAGGTACCGCCGGGATCATTGTTGTTAAATTCATGTCATCCGCCAGCGCGGAATAACTGAACAGAGCAAGTACAGAAACAGAGGTGATTTTTTTCAGAAAGGATAAAAAAGAGTTTTTTTTCATTTTCGGGGTAGCTTCATCCGTGGAATCAGAGGTAGAAATATTTGCGGCAAACTATAACAGGATGCCACCGGAGGCGGCATCCTGCTTTACCTGATTTTATGATTCCGGCCCGAAAAAAGTTACTTAGCCGTGGTAATAAAAGAGGTTATATTTTGGCTAGTTAAGCGCTGTTGTAGCGCGGCGGCCTCATGACGATTACTGTAACCGCCCAGTTGTACCCGGTAGATACCGCCATCCACGGCTTCGACATGACCCGCTACGCCAAACTGGTGGCTCAGTTTCTGTTGCAGTTCTTTTGCCCGTTGAGGGTTATTCACAGCAGCCACCTGCACGACATAGCCGGAGCGGTTTGCCGTGGCGGGTTCAGCCTGGCGGGAAGTCTTCGCCGGGACGCTGACCGCAGGAGCGGCGGCAGGCGTATTCGCCTGAGCCTGAACAGGTGCAGTGCTGGCAGCAGGAGTATCGGACTCCAGTACACCGGCGGCTAAGGGTTGCGGTGCACCCAGTAATCCGCTGCTCTGCACCGGAGCTCCCAGGCTGTTACTGCCATTTTGCAACGCACTGTTAGCAATGGGCATAACATTTGAGTTACTGCTTCCGGAGGTCGCCGGGAGGGCCGTATCGGTTGTCTCCGCTGCCGGTGATGTCATGCCAGCCGGACCACCGAGGTCCGGACGGGCAGGGAGATCATAGCTCTGGATAGCCACTTTCGTCCCGACAGTCCCGGGGCCGGATAAGGTTCCGTCAGGAGAGACCGTAATGGCATCGACACGCACCTGCGTATTATCAGAGATATTAAGACGGCTGGCTGCGGCCGCAGAAAGATCAATAATCCGCCCGGGGACGAAAGGACCGCGATCGTTAATGCGTACCACTAACTGACGTCCATTGGCCAGGTTAGTCACCCGTACATAGCTCGGGATAGGTAACGTGGGATGAGCGGCTGTATAGGCATTCGGGTCAAACTTCTCCCCGGAAGCTGTGGTATTACCCGCTGACTCCTGGCCATAGAAACTGGCCAGACCGTTCTGGCTGAAGCGTGAAGTATCGGTCACGATACGGTAGCGTTTGCCGTTGACTGAATAGTCCTGATTGGCGGAAGGGATCAGGGATTCATATTTAGGCTGAACCCCCGGGATCTCTTTTATCGGACCGTTCCATACCGGTTGTGCCGGGGCTGTATTCTGCTGTGTTTCATCAGTAGAACATCCCGCCAGTATCAGGGATGCCAGTCCGATACTAATCAGCCACTCCTTACGCATGCTTTGCCCCTTAAACGCTTTTTGATAACATTTTTCGATGAGTATGGATCGACATCACAATGCCAAATCCTGCCATTAAGACGATTAGCGCTGAGCCGCCATAACTGATTAATGGCAGTGGAACGCCAACCACCGGTAAAATACCACTGACCATACCGATATTTACAAAGACGTAAACAAATAAAATCAGCATGATGCCGCCGGCAAGTACACGTCCAAAGGTGGTCTGTGCTTTTGCCGCAATCACCAGGCCCCGCATAATTAATAGCAAATAGAGCGCCAGTAATGCCAGTACTCCCACAAGGCCAAGCTCTTCAGCCAGTACCGCAAAAATAAAGTCGGTCTGACGTTCCGGCAGAAACTCCAGCTGTGACTGGGTACCATGCATCCAGCCTTTGCCGTGTAATCCACCTGAGCCGATGGCAATCTTTGACTGAATAATATGATAACCGGCTCCCAGCGGATCCTTTTCCGGATTCAGCAACATGATGACGCGATCACGCTGATAATCGTGCATCAGAAAGAACCAGAGAATAGGAATAAAGGCGGCGACGAGCACGGCGGCTATCGCAATCAGTTTCCAGCTCATCCCGGAGAGGAACAGGACAAACAATCCGGACGTTGCAATCAGAATGGCGGTGCCCAGGTCCGGCTGTGCGGCGACCAGTAATGTTGGCAGAAAGATCAGGATCAATGCGATACCGGTATTTTTCAGCGTTGGCGGGCACACATCCCGGTTAATAAAACGCGCCACCATCAGTGGTACGGCAATCTTGGCGATCTCTGAGGGCTGGAAGCGGATAAAGCCTAAATCCAGCCAACGCTGCGCCCCTTTACTGACATGTCCGAACGCATCAACCGCGACCAGCAGGGTGACACTCAGAATATACAGATAGGGTGCCCAGCTTTCATAAACCCGGGGCGGGACCTGGGCCAGCACCAGCATCAGCGTGATCCCCATTGCTATCTGGCCGAGTTTACGCTCCATCATGCCAGGGTCCTGACCACTGGCACTCCAGATAACAAACCCGCTGTAAGTCAGCAGGGCAAAAATGATCAACACAAAAATAGGATCTATATGGATTTTGGCCCAGAAAGATCTCTTTTGCGGACTATTACTCAGGGGCATGTTTACTCACCTTCATAACCTGGAGGAAGCGGGGCAGCGCCCGGGAGAGACGTATTATTATCTCCCAGCATTATATGGTCGAGGATCTGTCGCATTATCGTACCGACCGCTGCACCTGCACCGCCATTTTCTAAAATCATAGTGACAGCCACTCGCGGATTATCATAAGGGGCGAAGGCCGTCATCAGTTTATGGTCCCTCAGTCGCTCAGCGATCCGATGGGCATTATAGGTTTCGTTCTCTTTCAGGCCATAGACCTGTGCAGTCCCCGATTTCGCCGCAATTTTATAGGGAGCACTGTCAAAGCTTTTTCTGGCCGTACCGTTAGGGCGATTAGCGACACCGTACATGCCATCTTTAGCAATCTCCCAATAACCGGAATGAATATTGCCGATAGTGCTGGCAGGGGGTGGCTGATAAAGGACTGTCTCGCTCCCGTAACTTTCAGCCATCAGAAAATGTGGCACTTTAACCACACCATCATTAATCAGCGTCATTAAGGCTTTATTCATCTGTAGCGGCGTTGCGGTCCAGTATCCCTGACCGATACCCACCGGGATAGTATCCCCCTGATACCAGGGCTTTTTAAAGCGACGCATTTTCCAGTCACGGGTAGGCATATTTCCGGTACCTTCCTGCGGTAAATCCACCCCGGTGCGGGAACCGTAGCCGAATTTCTCCATCCATTCTGATAACCGGTCAATCCCCATATCATAAGCGACCTGATAGAAAAAAGTATCTGCAGATTCTTCAAGAGATTTCGTGACATCCAGCCGTCCGTGCCCCCATTTCTTCCAGTCACGGTAGCGTTTCTCGGATCCCGGCAGTTGCCACCAGCCAGGATCGACTAATGAAGTGTTACGATTAATCACACCTTCAGTTAATGCAGAAACCGCTACATACGGTTTTACGGTTGAAGCCGGAGGATAAGCTGCCTGAATCGCCCGGTTATAGAGCGGCCGGTCAGGATCACTGAGCAGCCCTTTATAGTCAGCCGAGGAAATGCCGTTCACAAACAGATTTGCATCGTAGCCCGGGGTGGAGACCATGGCCAGAATATCACCATTGCGCGGGTCAGTAACGACCACCGCGGCCCGGCTGCCCTGCAGCAGAGATTCGATATATTGCTGTAGTTTGAGGTCAATGGTCAGATAAATATCATGGCCGGCTTGTGGCGAGACCTGATGTAACTGACGGATCACCCGCCCGCGGTTGTTAACCTCGACTTCTTCATAGCCGGTTTTACCGTGCAGGGTATCTTCGTAATAACTCTCAATACCCAGTTTGCCGATGTCGCGGGTGGCGGCATAGTTCCCGGTTTTCCCTTCACTTTCCAGCCGGCTGACATCCCGGTCATTAATTTTTGAAACATAGCCGACCACATGCGTCATTGAGGTCCCGTAGGGATAGAACCGGCGCTGATAGCCTTTAATCTCCACTCCGGGATAACGGTACTGATTAATAGAAAAACGGGCTATCTGTAACTCATTGAGATTAGATTTCAACGGGATAGAGGTAAAACGATGTGATCGTTTGCGTTCCTTACGGAAGGCCTCCAGATCCTCATTGGTCAGGTCGAGCACAGGCTGAAGCTCTGCCAGAGTTTGCGTCAAATCAGGGACTTTTTCCGGCACCAGTTCAGCCTGGTAGATGGTACGGTTCACCGCGAGGGGAATTTTGTTCCGGTCATAAATTATTCCCCGGCTGGGGGCGACCGGGACCAGTTTTATCCGGTTCTGGTTCGACCGGGTGCTGTAGTCTTCAAACCGGAAAATTTGCAGGTTGCAGAGATTAAAGACCAGAATACCACTGATTAAAAAAATAGAGGTAAAAGCAATCAGCGCCCGCCGGACGAACAATTTTTGCTCAGCACTGTAATCCGGGAATGCACTACTGGTAAGTTTCATCCGCTATCTGTCAGCCTGCAAAAGACCTTATCGGCTACTCGCGATGATAAGGATGATTGGTAGTTATGCTCCATGCCCGGTAGAGGCTTTCCGCCACCAGGACACGAACCAGCGGGTGAGGCAGCGTAAGGGCAGATAAAGACCAGCTCTGTTCAGCCGCAGCTTTACAGGCCGGAGCCAGGCCTTCAGGCCCGCCGATCAACAGGCTGACATCACGACCGTCCTGTTTCCAGCGCTCAAGCTGAGTTGCCAGTTGGGGGGTCTCCCAGGGGTGGCCCGGAATATCCAGAGTGACAATACGGTTACCTTTACCCGCCGCAGCCAGCATGGCTTCGCCTTCTTTTTCAAGAATGCGTTTGATATCTGCATTTTTACCACGTTTACCGGCCGGGACTTCCACCAGTTCAAACGGCATATCCCGGGGGAAACGGCGCAGGTAATCCATAAATCCGGTCTGAACCCAGTCCGGCATTTTCGTGCCGACGGCAACAAGTTGCAGTTTCACCGGTCAGCCCCAGAGTTTTTCCAGCTCATATAATTCACGCGCTTCTTCCTGCATGACATGAACAATGACTTCCCCCAGGTCGACCACGACCCACTCACCGGCATCTTTGCCGTCAGTGCCGAGAGGCATCATACCTGCTGCACGGGATTCCTGCACCAGGTGATCGGCGATAGAGATCACATGACGGTTAGATGTCCCGGTACAGATGACCATGCAATCAGTGATGCTGGATTTTCCACGGACATCGATGGCAATAATGTTTTGTGCTTTCAGGTCATCGACTTTGTCGATAACAAAAGATTGGAGTGTCTGGCCTTGCAAAAGGTTCCCCTTCAGATTTGCTTGAAACAACGATCAGGCTGCCGCTGAATGCGATAGCCAAAATTTTGAGCGGCGAAGTATATCACGCTGTTGTCAGTCGCGATATAAGCCTGACCGGGTGATGTAATTAATCACTGAGGGCGGGAGCAGCCCTTCACAGGAGAGGTTCTGCTGAAGCCGGTGGCGGATCGCTGTGGCTGAAACAGGCCAGAGAGGCGTTTCGGCCTGAAAGATCAGCCCGCAAGGTTGCTGACGCAATTGCCGGCTCTCTTGCGCGGCATGGGTATCTATCCAGTGGCGCAGCTCTTCCGAGGCCGGTTGTTCGGGATATTCCGGACGGCGACAGACCAGCAGATGGGAGAGTGACAGCAGCTCTTCCCAGCGATGCCACTTATTCAGCGACAGTAAGGAATCCTGACCGATAATAAATGCCAGCGGTTGATCCGGGCCTCGCTCCGCACGCAGGGACCTCAGGGTCGTGACCGTCCAGGAGGGAGCATCGCGATGCAGCTCCCGATCATCAATATCAAACAGCGAAGAGCCAGCGATAGCACAGCGCAACATTTCCAGCCGCTGCCGGGGGGAGGCCACCGGCTGGGGCCGGTGAGGGGGGACATTGTTCGGTAGCAGCGTCACTTTCTGCAGACCCGTCAGAGCCGCAAGTGCCTCCACGGTGCGCAGGTGGCCATAATGGACAGGGTCAAACGTGCCGCCGAAAATGGCCTGTAACTCAGACATTGTTCAGTCCTGCCGGAAAGTGTTCCAGAGTCAGTTGCAGGCTGAACGATGACAACATTGGCCAGATGTCAGTGCCGTATTCTTTTTTCACGCTCAGCTCAATCTCCGCCAGCAGGTGTATCGCCTGGCGGAGGCGCTGCGCATTCAGCCGCTGCAGCGCCGCGGTGAATAAGGGGCGTCGGTTCTGCCATACCCGTAATTTATCCATTAACTGGCGGACGGACTGTGGGTCACGGCATCGCTGCAATCGCAGCAGAGTCATCAGTTCACGCTGTACGGTACGCAATAAAATCACTGGCTCGGCGGCTTCCTTATGAAGCTGCTGCAGGATGTGCATTGCCCGTTTGCTTTTACCGGCCAGTAAGGCATCGACCCAGTGGTAAGGCGTAAAGTGTGCAGCATCATTCACTGCCTGTTCGACTCTGGGAAGAGTCAGGGTGCCTTCCGGCCACAACAGCGACAAACGCTCCAGTGCCTGAGCCAGCGCCAGCAGATTGCCTTCATAGCAGTAACATAATAGCTGTACCGCCTGCGGATCGATGGTGATGTTAAGGCTTTTGCAGCGCTGAGTGACCCAGCGTGGCAGTTGTTCATGTTCCGGTGTAATGCACGGAACCAGCACGCCTTTGCCCGACAACGCTTTAAACCACTGGCTGTTTTCCTGAGCTTTAGTGAGTTTCCCTGAGTGGACTATCAGCAACAGGTCATCATGCAGCAAGGTCGCAAGCTCCGTCAGGCGGGAGGCTATCGGGGCAGAAGGACCATTATCCGGCATCTGCAAGGTCAGGGTTTGTCGTTGGGTAAACAGGCTGAGCGACTGGCAGGCAGTAAACAATGCGTCCCAGTCGGTGTGGTTATCGACTGAGACACTCAGATGTTCCAGAAACTGCTGCTGTCTGGCCGCGGCAAGGATGGCAGTGTGACTTTCCTGGCGCAGCAGCGGATCGTTGCCGGATAAAAAGTAACTGCCGCGCAGCCCTTCGGAGAGCTGTGCGGCCAGTTGTTCAGGGTATATCCGTATCATTCGTGACTTGTCGATAAACCTGCGGTGTCACTTTGCTGCCCGGACCCGGGGGTGATGACCTCCGGGGCTGGTAACGTTTCACCGTTGCTTAGCTGAGCCGCATGAACCGCCAGTAGCTGACGAACGAGTTGCTCTGAGGCACGGACACGCATCTCCTGGTAAATCATGGTCTGTTCCGAGTCTTTAGCCAGCGGAACGCCTGAGTTATCAAAGAAGGTGCGGTATACCGTGGTGCTCAGCGGATAAATTCCTCTTCCGGGGATCAGGATCTGTGCGGTAACGATGAGATGCAACTGATATTCAGCCGCCGTCCCGTCAGGGAATATCGACGCAGTATCACGGCCTGAACGCTCATTTTCCAGACGAAGCGTCGGGACCGTATTACGTTGGTCGGCATTATCCTCAACCAGTGAGATATTATTTAACCGCAATTGCTGGCGTACAGTCCGGGCCAGCGGACCGTAAGGGTCGTCGCTGGTTAAGATCATGGTGCGCATCTCTTTCGGGATCTGGGTCGTCCCGCGCAGATGAAAACCACAACCTGCAGTGGCCAGAACGGCCACTGCAACTATCAGGGTTGAAAAGATGTGTCGCACATTACCTCCTGAACTTAACCGACAACCAGGTTAAGCAACTTGCCCGGAACGTAAATCACTTTGCGTACAGTGACACCTTCCAGATATTTTGCTACCAGGTGCTCCTGAGCAGCCAGAGTCTGAACCTGTTCCTGCGTGGAGTCCGCCGGGACGGTGATTTTTCCGCGCACTTTACCGTTAACCTGCACCACAACCAGCACAGATTCTTCGATCATGGCACGGTCATCCGCCACAGGCCATTCAGCTTCATCCACCGATCCGCTGTGTCCCAGAGCCTGCCAGAGTTCAAAGCAGGCGTGCGGGGTAAACGGATACAGTAAACGGACCACAGCATCCAGGGCTTCCTGCATCAGCGCACGATCTTCCGCACTTTCCTGCGGCGCTTTCAGCAGCTTGTTCATCAGCTCCATGATAGCGGCGATCGCGGTGTTGAAGGTCTGGCGGCGTCCGATATCATCAGATACCTTCGCGATAGTTTTATGAACGTCACGGCGCAGTGCTTTCTGAGGATCATTCAGCGCATCAGCATTCAGAGCTTCAGCCGGCCCTTTGCTGCTATGGTCGTAAACCAGTTTCCAGACACGTTTCAGGAAGCGGTTTGCCCCTTCAACACCGGATTCCTGCCATTCCAGCGTCATATCGGCCGGGGAAGCAAACATCATAAACAGACGAACGGTATCCGCACCATAACGTTCCACCATCAGCTGCGGGTCGATTCCGTTATTTTTGGACTTAGACATCTTGCTCATACCGGCATAGATGACTTCACGGCCATCCTTATCGGTGGCTTTAACAATACGTCCTTTCTCATCACGCTCAACAGAAACATCCACCGGAGAAACCCAGTTACGTTCACCGTTCACACCGGTGTAATAGAACGCATCTGCCAGCACCATTCCCTGACACAGCAGACGTTTAGCAGGTTCGTCTGAATTGACCAGCCCGGCATCACGTAACAGTTTGTGGAAGAAACGGAAGTACATCAGGTGCATAATGGCGTGTTCGATACCGCCTACATACTGATCGACCGGTAACCAGTAGTTTGCTGCTGCCGGGTCCAGCATGCCTTTATCGTAATCTGCACAGGTATAACGTGCGTAGTACCAGGAAGACTCCATAAAGGTGTCAAAGGTATCTGTTTCACGCAGCGCAGGCTGGCCGTTAATCGTGGTTTTCGCCCACTCAGGATCCGCTTTCAGCGGGCTGGTGATGCCGTTCATTTCCACATCTTCAGGAAGAATGACCGGTAACTGGTCTTCCGGTGTCGGGATAACGGTACCGTCTTCCAGAGTTACCATCGGGATCGGTGCCCCCCAGTAACGCTGACGGGATACGCCCCAGTCACGCAGACGATAGTTAACTTTACGTTCACCCACACCTTTTTCGGTCAGTGCATCAGCAATGGCATTAAAGCCGTCCTGATGAGATAACCCGTCGAAGACACCGGAGTTAAACAGGGTACCTTTCACCGTCATCGCGTTTTCGCTGACATCCGGTGCTGTCCCGTCATCATTCAGGATCACCGCTTTAACCGGTAACTGATATTTTTGAGCGAATTCGTGGTCACGCTGGTCATGGGCAGGCACGGCCATGACGGCACCGGTACCGTATTCCATCAGAACAAAGTTAGCGACCCAGACCGGTAACTGCTCACCGGTCAGAGGATGGATAACAAAACGGCCGGTAGGCTGACCCTTTTTCTCCATCGTTGCCATATCCGCTTCAGCAACTTTGGTGTTACGGCACTCGTCAATAAAAGCCTGCAGTGACGGGTTACCCGCCGCAGCTTCCTGAGCCAGAGGATGTCCGGCAGCGACAGCCACATAGGTGGCACCCATAAAGGTGTCAGGGCGGGTCGTGTAGACCGTCAGCGTGTCGTCGCTGTCTGCCACATTAAAGGTGATTTCCACACCCTCAGAACGGCCGATCCAGTTACGCTGCATGGTCTTAACCTGTTCAGGCCAGCCTTCCAGAGTATCCAGGTCATTGAGCAGTTCTTCGGCATAGTCGGTGATTTTGATAAACCACTGCGGAATTTCTTTACGCTCAACTTTGCTGTCACAACGCCAGCAACAGCCTTCGATGACCTGTTCATTGGCCAGCACCGTCTGGTCATTCGGACACCAGTTCACGGCAGAGGTTTTTTTATAAACCAGGCCTTTTTCAAACAGCTTAGTGAAGAACCACTGTTCCCAGCGGTAATACTCAGGCTGACAGGTCGCCAGTTCGCGGCTCCAGTCATACCCGAAGCCCAGCAGTTTCAGCTGGTTCTTCATGTAATCGATATTTTCATAGGTCCATGGCGCAGGCGCAGTATTATTTTTTACCGCAGCCCCTTCCGCCGGCAGACCAAACGCATCCCAGCCAATCGGCTGCAGAACGTTTTTACCCTGTAGTCGCTGGTAACGGGCGATAACATCGCCAATGGTGTAGTTACGGACATGGCCCATATGCAGGCGACCAGAAGGATAGGGGAGCATAGAGAGGCAGTAATACTTCTCTTTACCTTCCTGCTCGGTCACTTTAAAAGTATCCTGATCGTGCCAGTGTCTCTGGACTTTAGATTCTATCTCTTCCGGGCGATATTGCTCTTGCATGGCAGCCTGTGGTCCTTGTTGAATTTCGCGAAGCATACTGCAGTGGTTTTTCTATGATCCGCATAGCATACCCATAAGGCCAGCGCGCAACAACTCCCGCAACACCCCGGGACCGGATTTCTGATGGAAACTTCATCGCTGCGTCTCAATTTTCACATTACGGAACGTACAGGCATTGACGGGACAGCAAGTCAGAGAGCAAAGCGCCATAGATCCCTGCGGTGCTGCGTTGATGGCCGGGGCCCCATGCGGCAGATGGCGTGACCAGGCCCGGTGTCGTCACTCGTCAGGTGCCCGAGAACGGATTTTTTTATTGAGGTCACTTCGGTCAGGGAAAGGATAAAGGGCAGGGGCGTTATGGCGGCGCAACGTGATTGGCGGGCGGAAGAGACCGGAGCCGTTCGGCTCCGGTACCGTTTACTGATGGCGACGACGCCGGATGACCGATGCGATAGCCGTCAATGCAGAAAGGATCCACACCGTCAGATTCCCCGTATGGGCATAAGGCGTTATCCCCCGGGTCGGACTCAGTGTTGCGTTGAGAACGCCTTCACGGAACTGCGGAAGCTGTTGTTCGATATCGCCGTTGGCATTCACCACGGCAGTGACCCCGTTATTGGTGTCGCGTAATAGCGGCCTGCCCAGTTCCAGTGCGCGCATCCTGGCCATCTGCAGGTGCTGCCAGGGGCCGATAGAGTGACCAAACCAGGCATCATTAGATACCGTCAGCAGGAAATCAGTATCCGGCCGGAAGTTATCCCGCACATGTTCACCCAGCACAATTTCATAACAGATGGCCGTCGTCAGACGATAGCCATCGAGCTGCAGTGGTGGCTGAATATATTTACCCCGGCTGAATGCCGACATCGGTAAATCGAAGAACGGAGCCAGCGGGCGCAACAGATCTGCCATCGGGACAAATTCCCCGAAAGGAACCAGATGGTTTTTCTGATAACGGTTTCGGCTCAGATAGCTGTAAGGCTCCCGGCCACCCAGTACCACAACCGTGTTGTAGTCATGATAATGGTTATCCTCTTCCAGTCGGGAATCGACAATGCCGGTCGCCAGTGTGCTGCCATGCTCACGCAGTATGTGATCCAGTTCGGTCAGGAAGGGCTGTTCATTACTTTCCAGGTCCGTGATTGCCGACTCCGGCCAGATAATGATCCCGGCCTTACCTAACACCGGGCGGGTCAGCCGCAGGTAGGTATTTAAGGTATTTTGTAATTGCTGAGGGTCCCACTTCATCGACTGAGCGATATTTCCCTGCACCAGCGCGACAGAAACACTGCGACCGGACTCGGTGCGGTACCAGTGTACGTAGCGTAATGGCCAGGCGATAACCATCACCACCAGGGCAATCAAAACCGGGCGGATGTTCCGCTGTATCAGGGCATAGCTTATCAGCCCGGAGAGTATCATCAGGACAAAGGTGATGGTTTCTACTCCGGCCACCGGAGCTATACCTTTCAGCGGGCCATTAATCTGGCTATAGCCAAACTGTAGCCACGGGAATCCGGTCAGGATCCAGCCGCGCAGAAACTCGGTAAACTGCCAAAGTGCCGGGGCGGCCAGTAGCAGGCGCGGCAGCGTCGCCCGGGGCCAGAACCGGTTCAGTAACCCGGAAAACAGCATCGGGAACAGTGACAGCCAGGCGGCGAGCAGCACAACCAGCATGACGTTGACCGGGCCTGGCATCCCACCGAAGGTAGCGATGCTGACATAGACCCAGTTAACGCCCGAACCGAACAGTCCCATCCCCCAGACAAAACCGATAGCAGTTGCCTGACGGGTGGTACGGTTCAGGGTCAGCGCCTGTAAGCCGGTCAGAGAGATAAGGGCGGCGGGCCAGAAATCGAAAGGGGAGAAAGCGAGGGTGCCAGCGGCACCCGTCAGCAGCGCCAGCAGCAGACGCACTTTCTGCTGCCGGAATAACGTGTTAAGTGCCGTCATAGGCTCATTATTCGTCTTCAAGTTGAGGAGCAACCGCATCATCCGGTATTTTTACATGTACCTGCAGAATACGACGTCTGTCGGCCATCGCGACTTTAAACAGATAGTTGTCAATGGTGATGCTTTCACCTCTGGCAGGTAAATGCCCGAAACTTTGCATCACCAGACCCCCGATAGTATCGACTTCTTCATCGCTGAAGCGGGTGCCGAACATTTCGTTGAAATCTTCAATCGGCGTCAGCGCGCGTAACGAGTAGGAATGACGGCTGAGCTGGCGGATATCGCTACTGTCTTCTTCGTCATACTCGTCTTCGATTTCTCCGACGATAAGCTCAAGAATATCTTCAATGGTGACCAGCCCGGAAACACCGCCGAACTCATCAATGACAATCGCCATATGGTAACGTTGAGAGCGGAATTCTTTCAGCATGCGGTCGACACGTTTACTTTCAGGAACCACGACGACCGGGCGGAGCACATCAGCAATGCTGAAAGGGGCTGAATCACTGCGCATAAAGGGCAGCAAGTCTTTCGCCATCAGAATACCTTCCACATGATCTTTGTCTTCGCTGATCACCGGAAAACGGGAGTGGGCCGATTCGATAATAACATCGAGACACTCTTCGAGGTTCTGGTCTTGTTTCAGGGTGATCATTTGAGAACGCGGGATCATAATATCCCGGACCCGCTGTTCGGCGATTTCCATCACGCCTTCCATCATGTCGCGGGTGTCCTGATCAATCAGTTCTTTTTGTTCTGAATCACGGATAAGTTCCAGTAATTCATCCCGGTTCTGAGGTTCACCGTGGAAAAGCTGGTTGATCAGTAAGGAAAAAAATCCCTTTTTACTGCCGGGGTTGTCGCTGTTTTGTGAATGGTCATCGCTCATGGCGTTTTTTTTTTGTTCTCTCTTGCAGGGAAATAAAACTGCCAGGTCAGGTCACTGGCAGCGTAATAAATAACAGGCGCCGGTTATCCGGCGGCATCTTTCTCTGAAATGTACGGGTCAGCATAACCCATAGCAAGCATTATCTCAGTTTCGATGCCTTCCATCTCTTCGGCTTCGTCATCCTGAATATGATCATAGCCTAACAAATGGAGGGTGCCGTGTACCACCATATGTGCCCAGTGGGCTTCGACCGGTTTACCCTGTTCGGCGGCTTCCTGCTCAACCACCTGACGACAGATGATCAGGTCACCGAGCAGCGGTAAGTCCTCAATACCGGGAGGGGCCTCAAACGGGAAAGACAGAACGTTGGTCGGTTTGTCTTTTCCGCGATAAGCCAGATTCAGCTCGTGGCTTTCGGTTTCGTCCACCAGACGGATAGTGACTTCACTTTCCGGCTGAAAAGGTTCGACGGCGGCACTTAACCAGCGCAGAAACTGAGCTTCGTCCGGAAGCCCTTGAGGATTTTCACAGGCATTCTGTAAGTCCAGAATTACGGTACTGCTCATACATTCTCCTGGCCGGCAGCGAGGGCGGCGCGTTTACGCTCTTCCGCGACTTCTGCCCGGCGTTTTTGATCGGCTTCTTCCCAGGCTTCATAGGCAATGACAATCCGTGCCACCACCGGATGGCGCACCACATCTTCGCTATGGAAGAAGTTAAAACTCAGTTCACTGACATCAGAAAGAACTTCAATGGCATGTTTCAGGCCTGAGCGTGCATTCCGCGGTAAGTCTATCTGCGTGATATCCCCGGTAATTACGGCCTTAGAGTTAAAGCCGATACGGGTCAGGAACATTTTCATCTGCTCGATGGTGGTGTTCTGACTTTCATCCAGGATGATAAACGCATCGTTCAGCGTACGTCCGCGCATATAAGCCAGCGGGGCAACTTCAATCACGTTCCGTTCAATCAGTTTTTCGACCCGTTCAAAGCCAAGCATTTCAAACAGAGCGTCATACAACGGACGCAGATACGGGTCGACTTTCTGGCTCAGGTCACCCGGCAGAAACCCCAGTTTCTCACCGGCTTCTACCGCCGGACGGGTCAGCAGAATACGGCGGACTTCCTGACGCTCCAGCGCATCAACGGCCGCGGCCACGGCCAGATAGGTTTTCCCGGTCCCGGCCGGGCCGATACCGAAGGTAATATCATGGTCAAGAATATGGGCGATATAGCTGGCCTGATTCGGAGTTCGGGGTTTGATGACGCCCCGGCGGGTCTGGATATTCACCGCTTTACCATAATCAGGGACACTCTCCGCCGTTTGTTCCAGCACCCGGCTCTCTTTAATGGCCAGATGAATATCCTCAGGGTCGATATCTTTACTCTGTCCGCGCAGCGGGGCGGTATCCACATAAAGATCTTTCAGGATCTTTTCGGCCGCGTCTACGCATAACGCCTTCCCCGTCAGGGTGAAGCGGTTATCTATCCGGTTGATTTCAATGCCAAGCCGGCGCTCAAGGTGCTTCAGATTATCGTCAAACGGGCCGGTCAGACTCAGCAAACGTTGGTTATCTGCAGGTTCCAGTGCAATTTCACGGGTTTCGATATTCAAACTCATCCTCCAGGTCGCTAAGGGCCGGTTGTACAGCAGAGATCATTCTGGCGCTGACAATCGCAGGGATTGTCGTCACAGAACGGGGTTATCTGTAGGGATATCGGGGCGGAATTCGTAAATTCCACCCCTTTAGCTTAGCAAAGCTGTGACAGTCAGTGTCTGTCACAGCCATTAAGCGCTATCAGGGCTGCCAGATGCCGACACCGGACTCACTTTCTTTCCGGGTACGGGCAATAACGGAGGCGGGGGATTCTGTCACGCGCAGGCCCATGTCTTTCTCGGTACGGACGACGCGACCACGCAGTGAGTTCGGATAAACATCAACGATTTCAACATCAACGAATTTACCGATCATCTCCGGGTGACCTTCAAAGTTCACTACACGGTTGTTCTCGGTACGGCCGGAGAGTTCCATAATGTTTTTACGTGAAGTTCCTTCTACCAGCACACGCTGAACGGTGCCCTGCATCCGGCGGCTCCAGGCCATCGCCTGCTGGCTGATACGCTCCTGCAGGATGTAAAGACGCTGTTTCTTCTCGGCTTCACTCACATCATCCGGTAAGTCTGCCGCAGGCGTCCCGGGGCGAGCTGAATAGATAAAGCTGAAGCTCATATCAAAGTTAATGTCAGCGATCAGTTTCATGGTCTTTTCAAAATCTTCCTGGGTTTCTCCCGGGAAGCCAATGATAAAGTCAGAGCTTATCTGAATGTCAGGACGCGCTTCACGCAATTTGCGGATGATGGCTTTGAACTCCAGGGCAGTGTGCGCACGCTTCATCAGTGTCAGAATACGGTCGGCACCACTTTGCACCGGTAAGTGCAGGAAGCTCACCAGCTCCGGAGTATCACGGTAGACATCGATAATGTCATCGGTAAATTCAATCGGATGGCTGGTGGTGAAACGGATACGGTCAATACCGTCGATGGCGGCCACCAGGCGCAGCAAATCAGCAAAGGTACAGACTGAGCCGTCAAAGTTCTCACCACGATAGGCGTTAACGTTCTGACCCAGCAGGTTAACTTCACGGACGCCCTGGGCTGCCAGCTGTGCGATTTCAAACAGAATATCATCGCTCGGACGGCTGACTTCTTCACCACGGGTGTAGGGCACAACGCAGAAGGTACAGTACTTGTTACAGCCTTCCATGATAGAAACGAATGCGGTCGGGCCTTCTGCGCGGGGTTCCGGCAGGCGGTCGAATTTTTCGATTTCCGGGAAGCTGATGTCCACGACCGGGCTTTTATTACCACGGACGCTGTTGATCATCTCCGGCAGGCGATGCAGGGTCTGGGGTCCGAAGACGATATCCACATAGTGCGCCCTCTGGCGGATATGGTCACCTTCCTGGGAGGCGACGCATCCGCCGACACCGATAATCAGTTCCGGATTCTTATCTTTAAGATTTTTCCAGCGCCCCAGTTGGTGAAACACCTTCTCCTGAGCTTTTTCCCGGATAGAACAGGTATTCAGTAACAGTACGTCTGCCTCTTCGGCATTTTCGGTCAGCGTATAGCCGTGAGTACTGTTTAGCAGGTCTGACATTTTAGATGAATCATATTCGTTCATCTGACAGCCCCAGGTTTTAATATGTAATTTTTTCGTCATCGAACTGGCCATTGATTCAGTGCAAGGATGTGCAGGCGGCATATTGTAATGCTTTGCTGCTGTTGTGACCAGTGTAGCGGCTTTCCTGATTGTGACGGGATTTTCCGGTACACTGTTGCAAGTTAACATTAACCCGAAAACTTACGGGCAGTTGAGTGTTGGTAAGGATGATAGCATGCAGGAAGATCAATTTGATGTGGTGATTACCGGCGGGGGTATGGTCGGTGCGGCATTGGCTTGCGGCCTTGCCCGGCATCATTTCAGGGTGGCCGTGATTGAGCATCAGGCTGCCCCTGAATTTACCCCGCAAAGTCAGCCCGATGTCCGGATCTCAGCGATCGGTGCATCGTCAGTGGCATTACTGAAAGAATTAGCGGTATGGGAGCGGGTGCAGGCGATGCGTTGTGCGCCTTATCGTCAGCTGGAAACCTGGGAATGGGAAAATGCGCATGCCGTTTTTGATGCCGCCTCTCTGGGATTACCGGAACTGGGCTATATGGTGGAGAACAGCGTCCTGCAGCGTGCGCTGTGGGAGCAGATGCAGGCGCAGGGCGTGACACTACTCTGTCCTGCCACCTTAGCGGTAGCAGAGTCTCAGCCGGACGGCTGGTCTCTGACCCTGGATGATGGCCGGAAAATTCATACCCGGCTGCTGACCGGCGCTGATGGTGCGAATTCGCAGGTACGCCGGCTGGCGGGTATCGGTGTCAGCGGCTGGGAATATGCACAGTCCTGTATGCTGATTTCAGTTGAGTGTGAGCAGTCTCCCGGAGACAGCACCTGGCAGCAATTTACGCCACAAGGCCCGCGCGCCTTTCTGCCCCTGTTTGGCAACTATGCTTCTCTGGTCTGGTATGACAGCGCAGCCCGTATTCGTCAGCTCTCTAAACTGTCTATGGCGCAACTGGAGCAGGAAATTGCGGCTCATTTCCCTGCCAGATGCGGTAAGGTGCGTGCGCTGACTGCTGGTTCATTCCCGTTGATCCGGCGTCACGCCAGCCGTTATGTCCGTCCGGGACTGGCACTGGTCGGGGATGCGGCTCATACGATTAATCCGCTGGCAGGGCAGGGCGTAAACCTGGGTTATCGTGATGTGGATGTGCTGATCGATGTCCTGGCGGAAGCCCGTCGTGAAGGGCACGACTGGTGGCAGCTCGCCACGCTGAATAAATATCAGCATAAACGGTACCGGGATAATTTGCTGATGCAGAACGGTATGGATCTGTTTTATCTGGCCTTCAGCAACCGGAATGCTCCGCTGACCGTTATTCGTAACCTGGGACTCATGGCAGCACAACGGGGTGGCTGGCTAAAGAAAAAAGCACTGAGTTACGCGCTGGGGTTGTAAGAGGCTCAGCCGGCAAGAACGGAAACGGCCTGCGGGTCGTTTTTTTATGGGATATTTATCAGGACGGGTCACAGAAAAGAAAAAAGCCCACCGAGGTGGGCTTTCAAAATTGGCTGGGGTGCAGGGATTCGAACCCCGGAATGCTGGTATCAGAAACCAGTGCCTTACCGCTTGGCGACACCCCAATTGGTGCTTTTTTAATTATAAAACTTCTTCAAAATTGGCTGGGGTGCAGGGATTCGAACCCCGGAATGCTGGTATCAGAAACCAGTGCCTTACCGCTTGGCGACACCCCAATTTGTTTGGTGGCTACGACGGGATTCGAACCTGTGACCCCATCATTATGAGTGATGTGCTCTAACCAACTGAGCTACGTAGCCTGAGTACTGCTTTCAATGTGGCTGGGATACCTGGATTCGAACCAGGGAATGCCGGTATCAAAAACCGGTGCCTTACCGCTTGGCGATATCCCATCTCCGGGGAGCACACTGAAATTGGCTGGGATACCTGGATTCGAACCAGGGAATGCCGGTATCAAAAACCGGTGCCTTACCGCTTGGCGATATCCCAGTTGCTTACCTTAAAAGATAACGTGAAATGGTGCGGGAGGCGAGACTTGAACTCGCACACCTTGCGGCGCCAGAACCTAAATCTGGTGCGTCTACCAATTTCGCCACTCCCGCAAAACATGGTGGCTACGACGGGATTCGAACCTGTGACCCCATCATTATGAGTGATGTGCTCTAACCAACTGAGCTACGTAGCCATGTTTTTTTCGCGTTACCTTCAACGGCGTTGCGGGGCGCATTATGCGGAGTTGGCCCCTGATCGTCAACAAATTTTTTGACGTTTTTTGCCGAAAAAGGGCCGTTTGTCTGGTGAATAACCATAATGATTAATTGTTGTTCGCTTTGTGATGCCGCTTTATGCAATCAGGTCCCGCCCCGCAGCCGTACAGGTCGGAACGTCACAATGATTCAACACGTTGCAGTCAGTCAAAGGGCGGCAGACAGAGCTGCACGGTGCAAAAAACACACACGAAAAAAAAGACCGTTAATCAACGGTCTTTTTCAGAGGGATAGCTGACGGCTTAATAAGCAGACTGATGGACGCCTACGGCACGGCCTGATGGATCATCCATACTTTTGAACGCTTCGTCCCATTCAATGGCTTTTGCTGAAGAACAGGCAACGGACGGGCCACCGGGTACGCATTCTGCTGCGGTCGGTACCGGGAACAATTCTTCAAAGATTTCACGGTACAGATACGCTTCTTTTGACGTCGGCGTATTGTGCGGGAAACGGAAGTGAGCCATTTCCAGTTGCTGATCGGTCACCTGAGCCGCGGCCACTTCTTTCAGGCTATCGATCCAGCTGTACCCGACACCGTCAGAGAATTGTTCTTTCTGGCGCCATGCGACGCTGTGAGGCAGGTAAGAGGAGAAACATTCACGCAGGATATGTTTTTCCATTTTACCGTTGCTGCCACACATTTTATCTTCCGGGTTAATACGCATCGCCACATCCAGGAATTTTTTATCCAGGAAAGGTACGCGAGCTTCCACCCCCCAGGCTGACATGGCTTTGTTGGCCCTGGCACAGTCATACATATGCAGTGCAGCCAGCTTACGCACGTTTTCTTCATGGAATTCTTTAGCGTTAGGCGCTTTATGGAAGTACAGGTATCCGCCAAAGACTTCGTCAGCACCTTCGCCTGACAGCACCATTTTAATGCCCATCGCTTTAATTTTACGGGACATCAGGTACATCGGGGTCGAAGCACGGATAGTGGTGACATCATACGTCTCGATGTGATAAATCACATCACGGATAGCATCCAGACCTTCCTGAACCGTAAAGTTAATTTCGTGGTGCACGGTTCCGAGGGAGTCAGCCACTTCTTTTGCAGCTTTCAGATCCGGCGCACCTTTCAGACCGACCGCAAAGGAGTGCAGCTGTGGCCACCAGGCATCACTTTTATCTTTATCTTCAATACGTTTTGCAGCAAAACGTTTAGTGATTGCCGAGATAATTGAGGAATCCAGACCGCCGGAGAGCAGAACCCCGTAAGGGACATCTGACATCAGGTGGCTTTTCACGGATTCTTCCAGCGCATCTTTCAGAGCGGCTGCATCAGTCACGTTAGCGGCAACGTTGTCATATTCCATCCAGTCGCGCTGGTAATACTGACGGATTTCACCGTCGACGCTGGACATATAGCTGCCCGGCGGGAATTCGCTAATGGTACGGCAGACAGGAACCAGAGCTTTCATTTCTGAGGCGGCAAACAGGTTACCGTGTTCATCATAACCGATATATAAAGGAATAATCCCGATATGGTCACGGCCAATCAGCCAGCTGTTCTTCTCTTTATCATACAGAATAAACGCAAACATTCCCTGCAGGTCATCCAGGAAATCCACGCCTTTTTCCTGATAAAGAGCAAGAATGACTTCACAGTCAGAACCGGTCTGGAACGCGTAGCGATCGCTTAATTTTTCACGCAGTTCCTGGTGGTTGTAGATTTCACCGTTGACCGCCAGGACGTGAGTTTTGTCGGCGTTGTACAGCGGCTGTGCTCCGTTATTGACATCGACAATTGATAAGCGCTCGTGTGCCAGAATCGCCTGGTCATCGGCATAAATTCCGGACCAGTCCGGGCCGCGGTGACGCATCAGACGGGATAATTCCAGCGCTTTCTTACGCAATTCAACGGGATCTGTTTTCAGATCCAGAACACCAAAAATCGAACACATAATCTACTCCTGAGTCCATATACGGTAATGTTATTTACACAAACTTGTTATCTGAGTGCAGCCTGTTCCGGCGCGATGTATAAGAAAATGCGCTATTTCACATCCTCCTGGCAAGTTATTTAGCACCTGAATGGAAAATAGTTGATCCGGACGCCGGAATATTAAATTTCATCTAAAAAACCCGGTGTTTTTTTAGATGAAATTCAAAGAAATCTCTTTTCCGGTTATTTTTAAGGCATTCCGGCAGGCGGGGAAATTAGGGGCTGAGCTCAGGGAGTCACGGCAGCAGGGGGGCATTGAGTATCATTTCAGCCCGTCGCTGCCGGGCTGAACTATCAGAAAAAGATCGGAGTCAGAAGAGATCAATGTCGGCGACAGACGGATAAATCCAGTCGGGACGGAAAGGCATGACATCGACATCATCGGCACTGGAGACGCCGGAGAGCACCAGGATGGTTTTCAGACCGGCCTGAAAGCCTGCCAGGATATCGGTACGCAGGTTATCGCCGATAATGACGGTTTCCTCAGAATGTGCATGCATCTTATTGAGTGCCGCCCGCATAATGTAAGGACTGGGTTTCCCGACCACGAACGGCCGCCGTGAGGTGATTTTCTCGATGCCGGCGCATAAGGCACCGCAGGCCGGAACGTAGCCCCGGGCATGAGAGTCCGGGTTGGTCGCAATAAAACGGGCCCCGTTAGCCACAAAGAATGCTGCTTTATGCATCATCTCCCAGTTAAACGACCGGGTCTCACCGACGATGACAAAGTCAGGGTTAATATCGGTAATGGTAAAACCGGCTTTATAAAGCTCATGGATCAAGGCGCCTTCACCGATGACATAGGCTTTTTTGCCTTCCTGCCGGCGCAGAAAATCGGCGGTTGCCATGGCTGAGGTATAAAAGACCGAGTCCGGCAGGGTAATACCGGCAGAGGAAAAGCGGTTAGCCAGGTCCTGTTCTGTCTGGGAGGGGTAGTTGGTCAGGACGACCAGCGGTACCTCTTTTTCCAGCAAGCCATGTAAAAACTCTTTGGCACCTTTGACTGCGGTATTATCGTGCATCAATACACCATCAATATCGCAGATTACATTTTTAAGGGTCATCAGGTCAGTCCGGGTCAATGAAATTATAGATGGCATCACTCGCCAAGCAGGTGCTGAAGTAAAAGACCATTCAGCATCGCGCGTTTGGCCAGCGCAAACGCGCCGATAGCGGAACGATTGTCCAGTTGCGATCGTACAACAGGCAAATGACGGCGAAAATCATTGAGTACCTGCGTATCAATACAGCGCTGGATGATCGGAAACAGGACGCTTTCTGCGGCGGTAATGTCGCCTGCCAGCACAATTTTTTGCGGATTAAATAAGTTGATCATCATCGCCAGCGCTTTTCCCAGATGGTAGCCGACGTCTTTTATCAGGTTTTGCGCCAGCGGATCGCCATTATTGGCGGCAGTGCAGATATCCGCCATTGTGCATGCGTCGGCGGTTAATTCACCCGGGTAGCCTTTTGCCAGCAGTGATTGTGCCCGTTTAACTATAGCCGTATTAGACGCGAGGGTTTCCAGACAACCGAAATTACCGCAATAACAGCGTTCTCCTAAAGGATCCACCTGTACGTGACCAATTTCACCCACGTTTCCGTTACTGCCATAAAAGATGTTGCCGTTCACAATAATCCCGGCACCGGTGCCGCGATGGATACGCACCAGAATAGAGTCCGCACAGTCCCGGCTTGCACCAAAATAGTGCTCAGCCAGTGCCAGGCTGCGGATATCATGACCGACAAAACAGGCTGTCTTAAAACGCGCCTCCAGGTTTCTGACCAGCGGCCACCCGGTGTCACCGATGTGTGGCATAAAACGGACAATCCCCTGAACCGGGTCAACCAGCCCGGGTAAAATGACCGAAATGGCGATCAGCTCCTGTAAAACCGGCTCACATTCAATAATAAAGGCATCGATGGCGGCAAACAGCGCCTGTTCCAGCGCCGGTACACTGTCATCGGGGATCGGATAATGCTTTTCGGTCAGCAGGGCTCCGCCCAGATCAAACAGTGCCAGCGTAGTATCTTTGCGACCGAGACGGATAGCGATGGTATGAAAGCCCTCATTCACGGTCACAATTGAGATAGCGCGTCGTCCCCCGGTTGAAGCCTGCTGTTCAACTTCTTTGATCAGACCGCGCTCAATCAACTGACGGGTGATTTTGGTGACACTGGCGGGCGCAAGCTGGCTGATTTCCGCAATCTGTATGCGGGAAATGGGCCCGTCCTGATCAATCAGTTGATACACGGCTGCGCTGTTTAACTGTTTTACAAGATCAATGTTACCAATTTGCGTCTGTCTGCCAGTAACCATTCAATACTTACCTGCTGAAAACTTCGTTACCATTAACGAACGTTTTTAATATATTAAAATCATGCGTGAAAACAGTCAGGTTAGCGACTTTTCCTCGCTGTAGAGACCCCAGTTGCTTTTCAACGCCTATCGCTCTGGCGGGATAAAGTGTGGCCATACGCAGGGTTTCTTCAAGAGAAATCCCCAGATGCTCAACACTGTTGCGGACAGCTTCAATCATGGTCAGTGATGACCCACTCAGAGTGCCATTTTCATCCACACACAAGCCGTTACGATAGTATATTGTTTTACCGGCAAAAATGAACTGTTCAATTTCTGCCCCTGCCGGTGCCGTAGCATCGGTCACCAGGATCAGCTTTTCACCTTTAATTTTTTTCGCATTGCGGATATTCGCGTAATGAACATGCAGGCCATCGGCAATCACCCCGCACCAGATATCAGGTGAATCGAAAATTGCCCCGATAAGCCCGGGCGCGCGTCCGGCAAATGCAGGCATGGCATTATACAGATGAGTGGCACTGCTGATGCCGGCGTTGAAACCCGCCATGGCTTCTTCATAGGTGGCTTCCGAATGTCCGGCAGAGACGATAATTCCTGCCTCACATAACGCGCGAATATCGTCGGTGCTGACTTTTTCCGGGGCCAGGGTGATTTGTGAAATAACGTCAGCATTATCGCAGATAAACTGCAGTAATGAGGCTGAACAGGGGCGGATCAGGGCTGCGTCGTGGGTCCCTTTCTTAACCGGACTCAGCCAGGGGCCTTCGATATGCAGTCCCAGAGCCTGATGCTGATGGCGGGCCAGCCATTCTTTCATGGTACCGACCGCTTTGAAAATCATCTCGTCGCTGCTGGTAATAAGCGTCGGTAAGAAACTGGTACAACCGGATTTTTCATTCGCCCGCTGCATCGTTTCCAGTGTCGTAAGGCTCAGTGCCGACAGTTCGTCATTAAACTGGACCCCTCCGCAACCATTCAGTTGCAGGTCGATAAACCCTGCTGAAATATTTGCCCCCGCGACATCGGTTTGCGGAATATGAGCGGGCAGGGTTTCTGCCGGGCAAATTTCTTCAATCAGTCCGTTGTTCACCACAAGGGCGTAGTTATCCAGTACCTGAAAGCCGGTATAAATCCGGCCGTTTACTAAAGCATACATACCATGGTCTCCCCGGATAACGCCACCGGTTCCGGCGCTACCTGTATTACTAATCAGTTTAAATATTATGAATATTTTCTGCTTCCATTTCACGGAAGTAATTCAGTGTTTTCACTTTCAGCTCCTGCGTGGCTGGGGCATCGCATACGATGATGGATTTTTCATGTAACTGCAGGCAACTGATGGTCCATAGATGGTTGACATTGCCTTCGACGGCGGCCTGCAGAGCCAGTGCTTTCACCTGCCCGGTGACCAGGATCATAATCTCTTCCGCATCCAGTAATGTTCCGACACCGACGGTCAGTGCATATTTAGGGACCTGGCTGACATCGTTATTAAAAAAGCGGGAATTAGCCACCCGGGTTTCCTGCGTCAGCGTCTTAATTCGGGTGCGCGACGCCAGGGATGACGCGGGTTCGTTGAATGCAATATGCCCGTCATTACCGACTCCGCCCATAAAGAGATGTATTTTTCCGTACTGACGGATTTTTTCTTCATAACGGCGGCACTCTTCTTCAATATCGGGAGCATTACCGTCCAGTAAGTTGATGTTTTCTTCGGGAATATCGATATGGTCGAAGAAGTTTCGGTGCATAAAACTATAATAACTTTCCGGATGTTTTCTGGCTAATCCGACATATTCGTCCATATTAAAAGTGACCACATGTTTAAAACTCACCTCTCCGCGCTGATGCATTTCAATCAACGCCTTGTAGGTTTGTAACGGAGTTCCTCCGGTGGGTAACCCCAGGACAAACGGGCGCTCTGCGTTTGGCTGAAAGGCATTAATTCTTTGGGTAATATAGCGCGCAGCCCAGAGTGCGACTCCGGCAGCAGTGTCCAGCGGGATAAGTCTCATGTATTACCTCAATGAAGTGAGTGAAATCAGTTAACAATACGAGGGTGCCGGTTAAAAGATGACAAACGTCAGACATAATAGCACCGGGTCGCTCTGGTTGTGATGATAATTTGTATTATAAAATAAGTTCCCCGGGTCTGCCAGTGGCACAGGGATTGCAAAATAATTTATGTTGACTTTTATCATGTTTTATCAGGAATTAATTTGCGAAGCGAATTAAAATCCTCATACACTCTGCTCGGGTTCCGGAGCGAATGTTTTTCGGCCCTTACAGGCGATAACGCTCTGCAGATACACCACATAAACAGCTGGTTTATTAGGGGGAAGTAGTGAGTATATTAAGTTATATGCAACGGGTGGGGCGGGCACTGATGGTGCCGGTCGCGACACTTCCGGCAGCAGCTATCCTGATGGGGGTGGGTTACTGGCTGGATCCGGAAGCCTGGGGTGCAGGGAATGCCCTGGCGGCATTACTGATAAAATCCGGATCGGCGATTATCGATAATATGTCGGTATTATTTGCTATCGGGGTCGCCTACGGTATGTCGAAAGACAAAGACGGCGCGGCCGCATTAACCGGTTTTGTCGGTTTTCTTGTAGTGACGACGCTTTGTTCGCCGGCGGCAGTGGCGATGATACAGAAAATTCCGGTCGATACTGTTCCTGCGGCGTTCGGAAAAATCAATAACCAGTTTGTCGGTATTCTGGTCGGAGTACTTTCTGCAGAAGTGTATAACCGCTTCAGTCATGTGGAGCTCCCCAAAGCACTGTCTTTCTTCAGCGGCCGACGATTAGTTCCGATCCTCGTCTCCTTTCTGATGATCCTGGTCGCTTTTATACTGATGTATGTCTGGCCGGTGATCTTTGGCGGACTGGTCTCCTTTGGCGAACATATACAGAAAATGGGGGCGGCTGGCGCGGGGATTTATGCCTTCTTTAACCGTTTACTGATCCCGGTGGGTCTGCATCATGCCCTGAACTCGGTATTCTGGTTTGATGTGGCCGGTATCAACGATATCCCTAAATTCCTCGGCGGCGCTCAGTCGATTGCGGATGGCACCGGGATTGTGGGTATCACGGGCCGTTATCAGGCCGGATTCTTCCCGGTGATGATGTTTGGTCTGCCCGGTGCCGCGCTGGCAATATGGCGTTGCGCCCGGCCGGAAAACCGCGCCAAAGTCGGCGGAATTATGATGGCGGCGGCTTTTGCCTCTTTCTTTACCGGGATCACTGAGCCGCTGGAATTTTCCTTTATGTTTGTGGCGCCGGTGCTGTTCTTCATTCATGCGGTATTAACCGGTATTTCTGTCTTTATTGCGGCGCAAATGCACTGGATTGCCGGGTTTGGTTTTAGTGCCGGGCTGGTCGACCTGGTCTTATCCACCCGTAACCCGCTGGCTACTCACTGGTATATGCTGATCCCGCAGGGGCTGGTGTTCTTTGTTATTTACTATCTGGTCTTCCGTTTCACTATTCTGAAGTTTGACCTGAAAACTCCCGGTCGGGAACTGGCCGTCAGCGGTGATGAATCCGACGGCTATGATGAGGATGTTGACTCGTCTGTCGGCGATGAGTCAGAAACTGAAACCCTGGCCCGCCGTTATATCAGTGCGGCCGGAGGGTCAGAAAACCTGACCACCATCGATGCCTGTATTACCCGCCTGCGCCTTGGGGTCAGGGACACCGGTAACGTCAATGACCAACTGGCGAAAAAACTCGGTGCCGCAGGGGTCATCCGCCTGAATAAACAGAGTCTTCAGATAGTGGTCGGTACCCGTGCGGAAAGTATCGCCAGTGCAATGAAAATCGTGCTGGCGAAAGGACCGGTAGCCGCTGCCGTGGATCCCGGCAGTGCCCCGAAGGTGGCCGCACCGGAAATGGCGGTACGAAACACTGACATCCCCGGGGTACCTGTCGTGGCGACGCTGGTGGCACCCGTCAGCGGTGAAGTGATTGCCCTGGAAGAGGTCCCGGATGATGCATTTGCCTCTAAAGCGGTCGGTGAGGGTGTTGCCATTAATCCCACCGGGGATACGGTCGTGGCTCCGCTGGCCGGCACCATAGTGAAAATTTTCGCCACCCGCCATGCTTTCTGTCTGGAGTCTGAAGAAGGTGCGGAAATCATTGTCCATATGGGGCTGGATACGGTCTCGTTGCAGGGCGAAGGATTTACCGCGTTGGTCAATGAGGGCGATGTGGTGACAGCCGGTCAGCCGGTATTGAAGATGGATATGGATTATCTGCGGCAGCATGCCCGTTCGATGATAAGCCCGGTCGTGGTCAGTAACAGTGAGGATTACCAGGGCCTGAAGATTCTGGCAACGGGACAGGTCGTGGCGGGTGAAACACCGCTGTATGAAATAAAAGGCTAATCTCTTTACCCGTGACAGAAGGCAGGAAGTGATTCCTGCCTTTTTTTGTCGTTGTTTATCAACAAACGGTTGTTTCCCGACGCTGCTTTGTGGATCATATCCGGTAACTTAACGGGTGACCTGCCCTGATATACGTACTGAGGATATTGAGATGAGTGAGGCAGAAGCCCGCCCAACTAACTTTATTCGTCAGATTATTGACGAAGACCTGGCTAGCGGTAAGCACAAAACTGTGCATACGCGTTTTCCACCTGAGCCGAACGGCTACCTGCATATTGGCCATGCGAAATCTATCTGCCTGAATTTCGGCATTGCGCAGGATTATCAGGGGAAGTGTAATTTACGTTTTGATGATACCAACCCGGTCAAAGAAGATGTTGAATTTGTCGAGTCAATCAAGCGTGATGTGCAATGGCTGGGATACCAGTGGGATGACCAGATCCATTATTCTTCAGATTATTTTGAGCAACTGTATCAGTACGCCGTAGAACTGATCCGGAAAGGGCTGGCTTACGTTGATGAGCTGACTCCGGAACAAATCCGTGAATATCGTGGTTCGCTGACATCTGCGGGTAAAAACAGCCCATATCGTGACCGTAGTCCTGAAGAGAACCTGGCGCTGTTCCGGAAAATGCGTGATGGTGGTTTTGCCGAAGGGACTGCCTGCCTGCGTGCAAAAATCGATATGGCGTCCAGCTTTATGGTGATGCGTGACCCGGTACTGTACCGGATCAAATTTGCGGAACACCATCAAACCGGGGATCAGTGGTGCATCTATCCGATGTACGACTTTACGCACTGTATTTCCGATGCGCTGGAAGGGATCACGCATTCACTCTGTACACTGGAATTCCAGGACAACCGTCGTTTGTACGACTGGGTGCTGGATAATATCTCTATTGAGGTACACCCGCGTCAGTATGAGTTCTCGCGCCTGAATCTGGAATACGCGGTGATGTCCAAGCGTAAACTGACGCAGCTGGTGGCAGAAAATGTTGTAGAAAGCTGGGATGACCCCCGTATGCTGACCGTATCAGGCTTACGTCGTCGTGGCTACACCGCGGCGTCTGTCCGCGAGTTTTGCCGTCGTATCGGTGTGACCAAACAGGATAACATCGTCGAAATGGCCTCGCTGGAGTCCTGTATTCGTGATGATCTGAACGAAAACGCGCCGCGTGCGATGGCCGTTCTTGATCCGGTCCGGGTGGTGATTGAAAACCTGCCGGAAGGCCATAGTGAAGTTATTACTATGCCGAATCATCCTAACCGTCCGGAAATGGGCACCCGTGAGGTGACCTTCAGCCGCGAAGTGTGGATTGATCGTGCTGACTTCCGGGAAGAAGCGAATAAGCATTACAAACGTCTGGTGACCGGCAAAGAAGTCCGCCTGCGTAATGCCTATGTGATCAAAGCTGAGCGCGCCGTGAAGGACGAAGACGGCAACATCACCACTATCTATTGCCAGTGTGATACAGAAACGCTGAGCAAAGATCCTGCTGACGGCCGTAAAGTGAAGGGCGTTATCCATTGGGTCTCGGTCAGTGCCGGTTTACCGGCGGAATTTCGCCTGTACGATCGTCTGTTCAGTGTGCCTAACCCGGGGGCTGAAGACGATTTCCTGTCGACAATTAACCCGGATTCACTGAATATCTGCCACGGTTATGTGGAACAGAGTCTGCAAAATGCAGAAGCCTCTTCACCGTATCAGTTCGAACGTGAAGGGTATTTCTGTGCTGACAGCGTTTATTCCGGACCGGAAAAGCTGGTTTTCAACCGTACCGTCGGGTTGCGTGATACCTGGGCCAAAGCCGGTGTCTGAGTCGTAAAAACGGAGAAAAACGCCACATCAGTGGCGTTTTTTTATAAAGAAAATGAGCATGCTTCCGGCATCGCTTTGCGTAATAATCTGTCATTCCCGCAAGTCTCCGCCATTCCTCCCCGGGATTTCTTTTTTGTGAAGCGAATCATAAAACACTGATCTGCTTCAGAAAATCATTGATAATTTTCGTCGCGAAAAATATGCTGCACTGACACCGGATAAATAATAATCCAAGAGAATATAAGATTATTTCTGCTGTTCCGGGGACTCATCAGATAATGAAACGTGCGTTATTATCAGGAAGGAAACCCTCCTATGGAAAAAGGATATCCGGGTAACAGGGCGGGCAGATTGTGCCTTTTGCTGTCCTGTAGCTTTATTTCACTCTCTCCGGAAAGTTATGCCAGCGGTTTTTTTGAAGACAGTCGATTGACCGGTGATATTTATTACTGGCAACGGGAGAGGGATCGTAAAGAAGCTGGTCAAAGTAATTACCAGACAAACCTCTCTCATGGTACCTGGAACGGGCATCTTGATTTTTCATCCGGCACAGTCGGCGGTCTTTTCAGCGCAGAAATTGCGGCATTTACCGCCATCGAGATGATGGAATCTTCCGGCAGTGCACACCCGAATGAAATCGCCTTTTCTGCATCTGACCGGGCTTATTCTGAAGCATGGGGCGGGGATAAAAGCGGTATCAGTCTGTATAAAGCCGCGGGCACCCTGAAATACGGTCCGTTAAACCTGCGTGCCGGGTATCTTCAGCCGCAGGGACAAACCTTACTGGCTCCGCACTGGAGTCTTCTTCCCGGTACTTACCGGGGGGCTGAGGTTCGCTATTCTCCGGAGAATACCGGCGGCGGAGACCTGAAATTATCCTACATGTGGGCGGACCGCTATAAAGCTCCCTGGCATCTGAAACTGGATCGCTTTTATAAAAACGACAGCCGTAGCCGCATCGCTTATCTGCATTCTTTGGGCGCGGAGTATGACTTCAGGAATGGTCTGGTCCTCGAAACCGCGGCGGGGCAGGCAAAAAACTACATCAATCAGTATCTGGCTAAAACCAGTTATACGGTCGATGTAGCGGGATCGCCGTTGACCGGGAGTTACCAGTTTTACGGAGCACAAAATCAACATTCGCAGGAAGCGGCTAACCAGATGTATCAGGGAATGGCCTGGCTGCAAGCCGTTACCCTTGCGTATCGCTACGGACCGGTGAGCTGGCGACTGGAAGCGACACAGGTCAGCGCTCCGGGGCGGCAGGGTTATTTTTTACAGCGAATGACACCCACTTATGCGTCATCGAATGGCCGGATGGATATCTGGTGGGATAACCGTTCTGATTTTAATGCTCATGGCGAAAAAGCGGTGTTTATCAGCGGAATGTATGATTTAGCGCACCTGAAGTTACCCGGCTTTGCTGTCGGCGCCTCCTTCGTCTATGGCTGGGATGCCAGGCCGTCTTCAGTGAATGACTCGCCTGATCGCTGGTATCGTGCCGGCAATCGTCTGCGGGAGTCGGCGTGGAGCCTTGACGGAATTTATACCGTGCAGGAAGGTCGGGCGAAAGGCACGTTCTTCAAATTACATTTCACCCGTTATAACAATCATTCCGATATTCCTTCCGGGGCCGGAGGATACGCAAATATATTCCAGGATGAAAAAGACATTAAATTTCTCATGGGATTCCCTTTCTCGCTGAAATAAGGAAGGGGACAGAGAATAACGTCCCGCTGGCGCCATTTTTACTGCAACGCACTGATATTTGGTTTTTTTGCCAGTCGGTTCAGACAAACAGTTTTCATTCGTAACAGAAAAAGCCCGGCCGGATGATAAAAATTCTGTTTACACAGTAACGTCAGAAGAGAATGTCGCAGTAAAGAAGCGGAAGTATTCTGCCGGACATTGACCTGGCTTATCCGGTGTTATCAGTTAACGATTAAGGATAATAAGTTATGTTAACCCGTAGATGTTGGTTATCTGCAGTGATCAGTACGATGTTAATTTCAGCCTCTGCATGGGCGGATCAGCAGACGATTGATCAAATGAGCCATTTTGGCGTAAAGGTTGCAGTGGAAGATAATTTTGCTGCGCAGCACGGGGTCAATTGTGCGGCATCAGGCGGAGATTGGGGGTCCTGCTATCAGGCCACGATCACCCTGACGAATCCCGGTGCTGCATTACAAAGTCATGACTGGGCTATCTGGTTTTCTGGTATTCGTCAGGTACTCGCAACAGACAATGACCAGTTCAGAATTACCCATGTTGTCGGTGATTTACATAAAATTGAGCCGACAGAAACGTTCCGGGGGTTCCCTGCCGGAGGCTCTATCGTCTTACCGGTAATAAATGAATACTGGCAGTTATCGCTTTCGGATGTGTTGCCCCGCTGGTATGTCACCTCTTCACAGGGAACACCCAAAGTCATTGCGGCGACTGCCACCGAAAACCTGTCAGAAATAACGACATTACCCGCCAGCCAATGGAAGCGGACGCCGGATGATGCCAACATTTTAATGACGGCGGAAAATCGCTACCTGAAAAACCAGCTAACCTCGCCGGTACCGGCGGCAGAGTTACGTGGCCACATTCTTCCGACACCGCGTAGTGTTGAGATCACTGCGGGCAACGTCAGTCTGAAGCAGGGGATCGCTGCTGATCTGCGGGCTTTGCCGGCTGACAGCGCTAATGTGATCACCGAAGAATTCCGGGAAGTCGGGGTCAGAACCGATGGCAGTTATCCGGTGATCACTGCTATTGATCCCGCGGGGTTCAAAGAAGAGGGGGTTAAGGAAGGTGCTTACCGGCTGCAAATTAGTCAGGAGCGTGCTGAAATTATCGGCTACGATAGCCTTGGGGTATTTAACGGTTTGCAGTCACTGAAGCAACTGATACCCGCGACGGGAGAACCGCTGATCCCGGTCATGAACCTCAGTGATTCCCCCCGGTTTGCCTACCGCGCTATTTTTATCGATGTGGCCAGAAACTTTCATTCAAAGGCCGCTATCCTGCGTACCCTGCAACAGATGTCGCGGTATAAACTGAATATTCTGCATTTACACTTATCAGATGATGAAGGCTGGCGAATTGAGATCCCGGGGCTGCCTGAACTGACGTCTGTCGGGGCAAATCGTTGCCATGATGTCTCTGAAACACGCTGTCTGTTACCGCAACTGGGGTCCGGCCCCGATACTTCAACGACCGGAAGTGGTTACTTCAGCCGTGAGGACTATATTGAGATCCTCCGGTATGCTAATGCGCGGCAAATTACCGTTATCCCTGAAATTGATATGCCTGCTCATGCCCGTGCGGCTGTGATCTCCATGGAAGCGCGGTATAAAAAGCTGATGGCCGAAGGGAAAGTCAGCGAGGCTAACCAGTATCGCTTACAGGAAGACGGTGATGACTCTTCTGTGACGACCGTACAATATTATGATCGTACCAGTTTTATTAATCCCTGCCTGCCATCAGCGCAGCGGTTCGTCAGCAAAATCATGAATGAACTTATCGCAATGCACCGGGAAGCAGGGCAGCCACTGGAAACCTGGCATTTCGGCGGTGACGAAGCAAAAAATATCTATCTGGGGCCGGGATATACCGATAAAAATCATCCGCAACCCGGTAAAGGTCAGCGTGATTTGAGCCTGCAGGATAAGCCCTGGGCGAAGTCTGCCAGTTGCCGTCAGCGGATCCAGCAGGGGGAGGTTGGTGACTTTACACATCTGCCTGGCTGGTTTGCACTCCAGGTCAGCCAGCTGGTGCAATCAGCGGGGCTGAAAAATATGCAGGCGTGGCAGGACGGACTGAAAGCCATCAGTTCAGCCAGTGAATTTGCAACAGGAACCGTGACTCTTAACTTCTGGGATCCACTGTATTGGGACGGCGTGAATTCGGCCGGTGAATGGGCAGAGAAGGGGTATCGGATCATTGTTTCTTCGCCGGATTATCTCTATCTCGATATGCCCTATGAAGTTGATCCGCAGGAGCCGGGATATTACTGGGCAACCCGTTTCAGCGATGAACAGAAAATCTTTACCTTTTCACCGGATAATCTGCCCATGAACGCAGAAACATCGACCGACCGTGACGGAAAAGTCTTTTCAGCCACAGGTCAGGGCAGGTGGCCGGGGGCTGCGGGGATGTCGGCCCAGGTATGGAGCGAAATCGTCAGAACCGACGAGCAAATGGAATACCGGCTATACCCGAGGTTGCTGGCCGTTGCAGAAAGAGCCTGGCACAAAGCTGACTGGGAACTGCCGTATCAGCCAGGGAAGACCTTTGAAAAAGGTAAAACCAGGCATGTTAATCAGCAACAACTGCAGGCAGACTGGAACCGCTTTGCGACACTTCTGGGGAGGTCTGTTTTACCGACGCTGGATACTGCAGGTATCAGCTACCGGATCCCGGTACCAGGGGCGCGTATCCGTAACGGGGTGCTGGAAGCAAATACCTCTCTGCCGGGCGTCAGAATTGAATATTCCACCGATGAGGGGCAACACTGGATGGATTATCAGGAGCAGCAACCGCCGGCAGTCACCGGTAAAATTCTGGTGAGGTCCCGCAGCTCTGACGGACTCCGTAGCGGAAGAGTGGTCAGTCTTCAGGCTGACTGATGACGGGCTGTCGCCACGTCCGCCTTTCAACGGAAGTGGCGACAGGAACCGGATTATTTCTTCAGTTTACTGAGGGGACTCATCGATACAGGATCCTGCAGTGAAACAGGATCCTGTTCCGGTAGCGGGGCTTCACCCGGAGTATAAGGGCGCAGCCTGCGGATCCGCGGACGAAGGATCACACCCGGCATGGCGCGTAACTTACGGCGTAACTGATTTTTAGCCGGACGTTCGTGATAAAGCTTCAGAACAATGACCGAGAATGCCAGTAATGCGGTTAAGCCGTTGGCTGTCATCACGGGGACATCGCTGACGCGGAAGCCGTACCAGGTCCAGCAGGAAACGCCGAAAAACAGTGCAGACCACATCCCCAGCGACAGAGCTTTGGTATCCCGGTTACGGATAATATGCAGTACCTGCAGAAAAAACGAACCGGTGGTTACCCAGGCCGCGACGGTTCCCAGAGCGACAGGCCAGGGAGAAAGGAAATAGGTCGCCAGTAACGCCAGCATCGCGGTAACCACTACAATATAAACACTTTTCATGGCTTATCATCCCCCATTATCTGCAACTGTTGCTGCATATCGTCGATCGTACGGGTCAGGTCTGCGATGAATTTCGGCTCTCCGGCCAGAGACCCTAACAGCTTTTTCTGGCCCGCAAAGGCCGTAACCGGATCAACACTGGCAAAAATTGCTTTGAAATCGACACTACCACACGCTCTGTCCTGATAGTCAAAAGGCAGGGTGTGGCCCGCGACCTTCTGCATAAACAGGAAATATAACGCGACCAGACGTAGCGTTGCCTGCGGTGTTTTCCCCTGCTGATAGCGGGCTTTCAGGGTCGGAACAATAAACTCATGCAGTTTGGCAATACTGTCAGAAGATACCCTCTGACAGGTATCACGTACCCGTTCGTTACCGAAACGTTGCAGCACAGTCTGACAATAGCGGGTTAAATCAATCGGTGAGTCGCCCAGTGCCGGGATGACATCCTGACTGACATACTCAGTGATCCACTGACGAACTTCGGGTAACAGGCTCTGGTCAATATAGTCCTTACCGAGCAATCCTCCGGCCCAGGCAATACCGCTATGGCTTGCGTTCAGTACGCGGATTTTAGCTTCTTCGTAAGGGATAACATCATCTGCAAATTCCACACCTGCCTTTTCCAGCGCCGGACGTCCGGCAATGAAATCATCGCGCATCACCCATTGTGTGAATGACTCACAGCTGACAGGGGCATTGTCATCGTTGATCCCCTGTGCGCGCAGGCGTTGCAACAGTCCGTCATCTGAGGCGGGTGTGATACGGTCGACCATACCGTCCGGGGTACTGATATTCTGTTCAAGCCACCGGGCTAATGCGTCATCCTGACGGGCAGCAACAAATTCTGTTAACCCGCGACGGAAACTTTCTCCGTTACTGCGCAGGTTATCGCAACTGAGCAGCGTAACCGGACCTGCGTTATTCTCCCGCCGGGCAGTCAGGATCTTATAGAGAGCACCATACAGGGTAACCGTGTCTGCGGTACCGGCAAGATCACTTTGTATAGGTGCTGCATTCAGATCCAGATGGCCGTCATCAGTCAGAAAATAGCCACCTTCGGTGACGGTAAAAGAGATTATTCTGGTTTCAGGGCGGGAACCTTCACTGACGACTGCCTGTATTTGCGGGTCCCAGAGGATGACATTACGAATTGCTGAGAGCGTGTGGTAGGCAATATTGCCTTCAGGAGAGATAACTTCGAGTGTGTAACGCCCTTGCTGTCGGGCCAGATGTTTGAGTGTCTGCTGTGTGCTGCTGTTACGAATATTTGCCAGTGAAATAGACCAGAGGGTATCACCGCTTTCATGTAACTCATTCAGATACCAGCACTGATGAGCCCGATGAAAAGCACCTGCACCCAGATGCAGCCAGACCGATTGTTCAGTTCTTTTTGTAGTCAAATGCATTCCTTAATCTGTAACAGATAGTCATAATGTTACTGGTAACCTTAACATGAATATCCGGCAGATTAAAATTACAACAGCAGGGGAAATGGCGTTAAGGGCAGGGAATGAGACTGTGGGTTGGTGTTTTTATATTTAAAATCAATTAATTACAATTATAAGAAATTGCTATCGTTATCTGATGACAATAAAAAACCGCGACAATGCCGCGGTTTTGAGCGGATGACCGGGAAGTCACCGGCGAAAGACACTCGCTTTTCCAGCCGGTTACCGGCTGCTATCAACATGACGAAAATGCTTATTTATCGTTATGTAAGGTGTCGTCTTCGCGGCAATCACCCGTAGTACAGTGACCATACAGGTAGAGACTGTGGTTGGTCAGCTTAATGCCAAAACGTTTAGCAATTTCACGCTGACGCTGTTCAATTGACTCATCGCTGAACTCAATAACCTTGCCACAATCCAGGCAAATCAGATGGTCATGGTGCTGCTGTTGGGTCAATTCAAAGACTGACTTACCGCCTTCGAAGTTATGACGCGTTACGATACCCGCATCATCAAACTGGTTCAGTACGCGATACACCGTGGCCAGACCAATTTCTTCGCCCATATCAATCAGGCGTTTGTACAAATCTTCCGCACTAACGTGATGGCATTCAGGTTCCTGAAGAACTTCCAGAATTTTCAGTCTCGGAAGCGTGACCTTCAGACCGGCCTTTTTCAGTGCGGAGTTATTGTCAGTCATGCAGTTATTGTCCTGTTACTTTTGAAAATGACTTTGGCAAAGCGCCATGAAGTTCGGTAATGACCTTATTTTTTTTGATTCATTATAGAACCGAAGTATCGAAATTGAAACTACAGGCCCGGGCCGGTTTTCCCTGAGGAAAGGTCGCGGAACACCGTGAAATGCAGGCCTGTCAGGGATAGTGACAATCTGATACAAAAAAGATATTCCCGGAAATCGCACGAAAGGAAAAATACAAGCGTCGACATCGGGAAATAGCTCAGAGCCCGCTGGTCATTTTAGCCGGCTCTGCAGATGCTGAAGTGAACACTACCACAACTGATACAAAAAACCCTACTAAGCGTTGAGGATTTCTTTCAGTTGCAGTTCATCGGAAATTTGCGCGACCCATTGGCTGACACGTTCGTTGGTCAGTTCAGGCTGGCGGTCTTCATCAATGGCCAGGCCCAGGAAGTGTTTATCATCGGCCAGCCCTTTGGAGGCTTCAAAATGATAACCCTCTGTCGGCCAGTGACCAACGATGACTGCACCTTTTGGCTCGATGATGTCCCGCAGTGTGCCTAATGCATCACAGAAGTATTCCGCATAGTCTTCCTGATCACCGCAGCCGAACAGGGCAACCAGTTTGCCGTTAAAGTCAATGTCTTCCAGAGTCGGGAAAAAATCGTCCCAGTCACACTGCGCTTCACCGTAGTACCAGGTCGGGATCCCCAGCAATAGAATATCGAAAGCGTCCAAATCTTCTTTGGTACTTTTAGCGATGTCGTGCACTTCAGCAACGTCTTTACCCAAGTGTTTTTGGATCATTTTTGCGATGTTTTCAGTGTTACCGGTATCGCTGCCAAAAAAGATGCCTACGATTGCCATGTGGGGTTAACCTCTTGAATCTTAAAATCAGATGAATGTAATTTCCGTACAGATGCGCGAATAATAGCAGACCTGAGATGTGGGCGGTACTTGTAAACGAGTCAGATTTATCCCTGAGTGCGCAACACAGATTTAACGCTTTTTCAGCTGCGCCAGGATGATTTGTTCGATGAGTTCGCTGCGACTCAACTGTTGTTCTGCCGCCAGTGAGTTCAGTGCATCGACCACATCACTGTTCATTTTAAGCTCTACCCGCTGTAATCCGCGCACTCTGTCCCGTTTTAGCTGGTTGCGTTTATTTATGCGTAACTGTTCGTCACGGGAAAGCAGACTGGTTTTAGGACGACCGGGTCTGCGTTCATTCGCGAATAAATCGAGCGTAGTACGATCCGTATTTTCTTTTGCCATGATTTTTGAAACTGAACACCTGCGATGTATCAGATACACGCAGCATAGTGATGAATGAATACGGTTATCATGCTAAAAGCACACGATAAAATTTTAGCGCGCAATCATACTCCAGTGAGATGACAGACGCCAATGTTAAAACGCGGCCAGCCCCTGATTTCAGGTGACGGACATAAAACGTCGCACAGCACTGATGACGGCATCAGGCTTTTCTGCATGCACCCAGTGACCCGCACCGGCAATAATATGGGCTTTTGCTGCCGGGAATTGAGCCAGAAGGGGCTCCCGATAGTGATTATCCAGATAAGAGGATAAGGCACCCCGAATAAAGAGGGCAGGGCCAGGCCAGGCAGGACACTCTTCCCAGCCGGAAATGGTCGTGTAATTATCCCAAAGTGCAGGAACATTGAATAACCACTCTCCCTGACGGAATGACTTCAGCAGGAAATTAATGACCATGTCATCCTGCAGCAAAGGACGCATTAGTTGCGCTGCAGCTTCCCGTTGGGTGATACCCGCTTCGCTGACGGCCTGCAGTGCTGCAAAAATAGCATCATGCCGACGGGTCTGATAATTGACGGGGGCGATATCAATAATTACCAGTCGCTTGACCCGTTCCGGTGCCAGGGCTGTCATCGCCATGGCTATTTTCCCGCCCATGGAATGGCCTATCACATTCACCTGATCCAGGTGATGGTTATCCAGCGTCTGCAGCATATCCTGCGCCATGACCGCATAGTCCATCCCGGCGGCTCGCGGAGAACGGCCATGGTTACGGACGTCCACCTGTAATACTGTCCTGTGCGGATGCAGGCTGCGGGCCAGCACACCAAGGTTATCCATACTGCCAAAAAGGCCATGGATCAGCAGAACAGGGGATGATTCTTCATCAATTTGTGCAGATTGCAGACGACTGTTTAAAATCATGGCAAAGTTCTTACGGTTGGACCCCGGGCTTGGGGTATCATGGTTTACTATTCAGGAAATCCGGCAGGTGATTTTAAGGCATATTCTGACTTTTACGCGAACGGTAATTCAGTTCTACCTGCTTGTCTCTGTTTAAATTTATAATCAACTGGTAATTTACCGGGGCAGAATATCAGATTATTTCCGGTATACTGCCATTATTCGGAATTTTACATTAGCCATAACAGTACGGAAAAAGATGAAAACGATTGAAGTAGACGATGAGCTTTATCGCTATATTGCCAGCCATACACGTCATATCGGCGAAAGTGCCTCCGATATTTTGCGCAGAATGCTTAAAGTTTCTGAGCAGGCAATCACTGATACCTCCGATAAAAAGGCTGACAGTAAGGAAACTTCGCTACTGGTCAGTGCGCGTGCTGAAACGCGCCCGCAGGATCGTGTTCGTACCGTGCGTGAGTTGTTATTGTCCGATGAATATGCGGAACAAAAGCGCGCCGTTAACCGCTTTATGATGGTGCTGTCGACGCTTTATAGTCTGGATCCCGGGGAGTTCCGTCAGGCAACAACGACGATGCAGGGACGTACACGCGTCTATTTCGCCGGTGATGAGCAGACGCTGTTACAAAGCGGCACCCATACTAAACCGAAACATATTCCGGGAACACCTTACTGGGTGATCACCAATACCAATACCGGCCGCAAATGCAGCATGATCGAACACATTATGCAGTCGATGAAGTTTCCTCAGGAACTTGCTGACAAAGTTTGCGGGACTATTTAATCCGAACTTAGCGTTAGGGAGAAACGGCAATGGCCAGTCACCCACGGGCAGGGCAACCTGCTCAACAGAGCGATCTTATTAATGTCGCGCAACTGACATCACAGTATTACGTGCTGAAACCGGATCTGTCTGACAGTGACCATGCAGTGAAATTCGGCACTTCCGGTCACCGTGGCAGTTCCGCGCGTCAGAGTTTCAATGAGACGCATATTCTGGCGATTGCCCAGGCGATTGCGGAAGAACGCAGCAAAAACGGTATCACCGGGCCTTGCTATGTCGGGAAAGATACCCATGCGTTGTCTGAACCGGCGATGATCTCCGTACTGGAAGTCCTGGTCGCTAACGGGGTGGAAGTGATTGTCCAGCAGGACAATGGCTATACGCCGACCCCGGCTATCTCTAACGCAATCCTGCAACATAATAAACGTGGTTCAGCGCTGGCCGACGGGATTGTCATTACACCGTCGCATAACCCGCCGGAAGACGGAGGGATTAAATATAATCCACCGAATGGCGGCCCGGCAGATACCAATGTAACTAAAGTGGTTGAAGCCCGTGCGAATCAGTTAATCCGGGACTCTCTGAAAGACGTAAAACGCCTGACTCTGGCGGAAGCCAACACCCGCGGACTTATTCGTGAAGAGGATCTGATCCAGCCTTATGTGGAAGGGCTGGCGGATGTTATTGATTTTGATGCTATAAAAAAAGCGAATCTTACGCTGGGCGTTGACCCGTTAGGTGGCTCCGGGATTGCCTACTGGCAACGTATCGCTGAACATTATCAGTTGAATATTACGCTGGTAAATGATGCTGTCGACCAGACATTCCGCTTTATGCATCTGGACAAAGACGGAGCGGTCCGTATGGACTGTTCGTCTGAATGTGCAATGGCGGGCCTGCTGGCTCTGCGCGAGAAATTTGACCTGGCGTTTGCTAACGACCCGGATTATGACCGTCACGGCATCGTTACCCCGTCCGGGCTGATGAATCCGAACCACTATCTTGCGGTAGCGATCCACTATCTTTTCCGCCATCGTCCGCAATGGTCTGCTGATGTCGCCGTCGGTAAGACGCTGGTTTCCAGTGCCATGATCGATCGGGTGGTAGAGGATATCGGTCGTCAGCTGATTGAGGTTCCGGTGGGCTTTAAATGGTTTGTTGATGGCCTGTTTGATGGCAGCCTGGGTTTTGGCGGCGAAGAGAGTGCCGGGGCTTCCTTCCTGCGCTTTGACGGTACGCCGTGGTCGACAGATAAAGACGGCATCATTATGTGTCTGTTGGCGGCGGAAATTACTGCAGTGACCGGACTGAATCCACAGCAGCATTATGATGCACTGTCGGATAAATTCGGTTCTCCGAGCTACAACCGTATTCAGGCACCGGCAACCACGGCCCAGAAAGCGGTGCTATCAAAGTTATCACCGGAAATGGTGAGTGCGGATATCCTGGCCGGTGACCCGATCATCGCCCGACTGACCGAAGCACCAGGTAATGGTGCGGCGATTGGTGGCCTGAAAGTTATGACTAAAAATGGCTGGTTTGCTGCGCGTCCTTCCGGGACCGAAGATGCTTACAAGATTTATTGTGAGAGCTTCCTGGGAGCTGAGCACCGCGAAAAAATCGAAAAAGAAGCCGTTGATATCGTCAGCGACGTACTCAAAAACGCCTGATGACGATCAGAGAAATAGATTTCAAAAGCGCCCGTTGGGCGCTTTTTTTTGGGAAAAAACCGGGAAACGCGATAGCGGGAGATCTTTTCTGTGATTGCCGTTA
>ERZ794936.110-NODE-110-length-58355-cov-7.603225_pt1 | contig 58355 bp, 24 predicted proteins | sample MGYA00511083_ERZ794936 | MGnify/ENA primary metagenome ERZ794936 (study PRJEB30137, sample SAMN04331409) | food metagenome | isolation source: Y2 must sample point D1 replicate A | place: Australia: South Australia | collected 2014 ... | reverse complement strand
TGGCTAATGTGTATAAAAGTTATTATGATCTGAACATGCCGTTGATATTAAACAAATCTCCTTATCAAAAACCACAATTTATTTTAAATGGGGAAAGCTTTGATTTGGATGAAATTTACTACTTAAAAAGTGATAAATTGGTACCAAATGCAGAACATTACAATGTTGAAAATAGCAAACAACCTATTATAGGAAGTGTTGAAAATTTGATTAAAAATTTAGGTGAAAAAGAAGATGAGGTTAATGAAAGGTTATATCAAGCCAAATACATTAACAACGATAAGCCTCTACTTGAATTACATTGTAGCTTAAACGAAGAGTTTTTTGAATTGTTTGTAATGGAAGCAATTGAAGGTAAATTCAACTTAGTTTGGTATGATACTTCTAATATTACATTTTTTGATCCAAAAGAAAACTTTATGAATGATTTGTATGAATTAAAGTATGATAATGTTGAAGGTTTAAGTTTGAATGGTACTGATATTGTTTCTGATACTCAATTCAAAGATAAACAAAGAAGCAACCAAAAGGGATTTTTGTCTAATCTTGATATTATTTTAACCTTAAAGGCTATTGAACAGCATGTTAGTGATCCTTGGGAAACACTAGATGTTTTATTTAATAACTCTAATGACTTGCCTTTTAGTGATTACCAACAACAGCTTTCAAGGGACTTCAATTTGAACAAAGAGGATGTACTAGCTAAAAAAGACAGCATCATTCAAAGAGATTTGAATACTTTAAAGCAAAATGGTATATCATATGATAATATAGGATTATATGTGAACGGTATTAATATTTTAAACAATCATGCTTCCAGAATGGGTGTTTTGGATGCCATAATATATGAATTTGAAATGATGAATGGATTGAAAAACAGTATTTTAAAAGTATTCCCTCAGTTAAGTAGCCGAATTACATTAGAATCGGTTAAAAAGCTGCTGTTGGAATATGAAGTCATGTATTCTAAATTGTCCATGTTCAATCAACCAAGAAAGTTTGATCTTCAAAAGACAGAAAAGGATACAGACATTGTGTTATTTGTCAACGATTTGGAAAATGACTTCCAATATAAGGATTTAAAGTTTGATATTCGTGAATTCTTGTCATCTTCCCATGAAAAGGAGTTTCCTGGAATAAAAGAAAATTGGAACGATATTGTATTCTTATTGGATATGAACAATCCTTCTATGGTAAGAGATTTTATAAGAGTCATAACTGTTATATCAGATGGGTTCCCTCAAAGAATTGGGTTTATTCCTTTAACTGATGATTTAAAACTATTAAACAAGATTCTTCAAGTTTATAAGAGTCCTATCAAATTGGCAAATTTGCTAAAAGATCCTAGTGTTAGAACAGCCAAATCTAAATATGAGACAAAAGCTGAAGAATTACAAGCCAATATAGCTAAATTATTAGAAAATATGAACTTTACTGAAAATGAAGCATTAATTGTCAATGGTGAAATATTCCCATACAGGGAAAACACTTGGAATTACTATATTACATCTGTCATGAATAAAGACATTCAGTTTATAAAAACATTTTTACAAAATATGGAGTATAGAGGTGAATCCATTGATGATGATAATCTAAAATTAAGAGATGTATTGTTTTCTGAATCTTTTTCTTTTGTAGAAAGAGACTTGACTTTAACCCCCGATTACTTTGGTGATGCAATGGTAACTAGAACCAATTATGACTACATTTTGGAGCTTAGAGATTTAGGCCATGTATTTGAAATAACAAAGGACACAGAATATGAAATTATTCATACTATAACTCTTGTTGCTGATTTTAGTAATGTGAATGAATGGAAAAACATCTACACTCTACTGCAAAATAACTTGTTTGGTGTAAAAATCAGATTAGTTACGTTAACAGATCCAACAAACAAACAATGGTTAAACCTACAAGAAGTAATATACAAGGCACCTGATGTTTTTTTGAGTTACATTCAAAAACATGAATCATCTAAAAAGAACTCATTTAAGCCATTACTACAAACTGTTGATTTAAATAACTGGCTACTGGATTTATCTTACAAACAACTTCAAAGTCAAAGATTTGTAGTTTTGAATGGTAGATTTGTTGATTTAACTTCATATGATGTGACTAAAAGTATCAGCACCCAGTCATGGTTCAATTTTATCAAATTTGAAAGTTTCAAGACTTTGCAATGTGTAACTGCTTTAAACATTGCTTTTAATTTTGATGAAAATAGTATTATTCCAATGCAAACTGTTGAAGATATTGTTTCTCACTTGATTTTCTTTTCTCACAGGGAGTTATCACAAGGTAAAGAAAATTTCCAACAAGGTGTACACTATACAGCCGAAACAGTTCAAACAAGACATCCTTTAAATCAAGTTTTATTACACATTGAAGCTGATGAGAATTTGGATATATTTTTAAATTCTAAAAACTTTGTAAAAGATTCAATGAGTAAACCAATAGACTTGGTATTGGTAATTGATCCTATAGAAGAGAGAAGCAACAAATTTATTGATATTGTAAGAAATTTGAGGGCTTTAAAAAAGTATTTAAACTTGCAAATTCTTTTAATGCCTACAACTGAATTGACTCTTTTCCCAAGACAAACAATTTTTGGGAAAAAACACAACCTTCAAGATTTAATAACTGATAATTCGAATCAATTTGAAATCAACAAAGTTCCAGTTTATAAAAAGTTGGAAAATCACCAACTCGAAAACATATCTGATACTGTTATATTAGCTGATTTGTACGTACAAAAGCCGATTAAATCAATCAAAGGATGTACCAGAACAACAGTTGAAACCAACTTGAGTAATGTCTGTATGTCAATTGTAGTTGATGATGAGGGAGCTGAAGAAATTTGTAGGGTTTCAACAATGTCAACTTTTGGTTATGCTCAAATAAGAATCCCTGCATCTGAAAGAAGACGTTTGAAGGTCGTTTCTTGTGATCCTCAATATGATGTTTTAGAAATGACTTTAGATATGAATGCTGATTTTACTGCATGGGAAAATTTCCAAACTAGAGATTTATTGACAAGATCAGTGTTGGTTCATGTAGAAAAAAACAATGAAGAAGGTGAAATTAATACCTTTGATCAATTATCTGTTTTATCAGTTGTTCAAAATAAACAAGATCTATCAAAGTTATCTGATATTTTAATCAATAAAAATAACAAATACTTTATTTGGAATACAGAAAGCTCAGGATTGTCTAAAAACAACATTTTGGAAGCTTTACCTGCTGAATATGATGTGACTGTAATCAACTTCAATTGGGCCGATTGGATAAGACCAACAAACTTGATCAGCCAACAAATGAAATTTGCCAAGTTTATGCTAGTTGATGTAAATTTACCACTAGAAGTTAATGAATTGTTGTTCCTTGACTTGGAAAAACAAATTGATGAAAAGTGGATTGAAATTCTAAAAGCTGGAGCTTTAGATAGATTAATCAGTACTGACGATATATTAGGGTTTGAAGAATACAGTGATAGTGACCTAGTAGATAAGTACTGGAAAACAGAAGAATATTGGACGAAATACTTAGAATCTAATGATCTGGACAAGTTTTATAAAACAGATAATTATGTGGCGAAATTAAACGATTTCAGAAAAAATAACTATGGTGATGTTTTGAGAGTCCACTATCAAAGATTGACTACTGACATAAATTCATTAAACAGATTTGATGAATCTTTGATGAACAATGCCCAAGTTTTAGTTTCCATGAGCAGCATCAGCTTCAGCCAAGACTTGGAATTGGATGAATTGTAGTGTGTGCCACACTAGTTTTTCTATTTCCGCAGTTTACATACCAATGGTTTCTGTATCAGCAGTGTATATATTACCAGTAGTTTATATAAGAGATTGTTAGTCATGTGACCCCATATTAGCATTATTGGTGTTTTTAACTCCGACACACTAAAAAAAACCAGCACATATTTTTATAATTAAAACGGACGTGTATATATTCAATATAGGTTCAAAAAAAAAAATAAGAGCCTAATATTGAAACGGAGAATAATTTCCTTGACTTCTGTCATGATGAGTAATTAATAATGATTATATCCATATAAACTAACCAGAAATACCATGATCCATAACATGAACAATCTACCATTGGGGAACTTTGACGGAGCTAAAATTATTATTGATCAATCTGCTATTGAATCAAATGTCGTATATGCACCAGCCCATAACAATGGAACGCATGAAGTAAATAAACCGAAACTTCTCCCAATGCCAACATACAAAAAGGTGAAGCTTGATGATACACATGTTTCATCTAAAAACAAGAATTTAGCTTGTAATAGTTGTAGATCAAAAAGAGTTGGTTGCGATCGTCAACAACCTTGTGGAAGATGTATAAGCAAAGGGATTAAATGTGAGACAGCTTCATTGGATTTAAGAAAGAAGAGAGTCAAAGCTAATGAGGTTGATGATTTGAAAAAGAGAATATTAGAACTTGAAAATTTATTGAATATAAAGGAAAGTCTGTCTCATGAGAGTCTAACAACCAATCATGACATCAACCAAAACTTGATGAATCCCTCACAAAATGTTAATATCATAAAATCTATTAAAAATTTCTTTCAGTTCTTGTATCCAGGTCTGACGCTTTTCATTCACAGAGAGTCTTTTTTGTATTCATTTTTCAACGAATACAAGAGTAATTACAAAGAAAGTAATTATTGTTCTATAGAATTAGTGTATGCCGTTGCAGCATTGGGTTCTCGAGTTTCTGATGATTTGAAACAATATTCAGATCTATATTTTAATACTGCTAAAAATGGTGTGCTAAAAAACAGAGTATTTCCTGAGGACAAATCAAATTCTGTGTCATTAATTACAACGGTACAAACACTACTAACACTTTCATTATACGAGCTTGGAAATGGTAATTTTAACCAATGTTTCTATCTGTCGGGAATTGCTTACAGAGTGGGGTTTGATATGTCCTTTCAATTGGATCCATCTGCCTGGTTTGATTTAAAACTGTATAATAATCAACAGCAACACTTGCAAAGTGGAATACCCGGGTATGACGTTTTAACTCAAGAAGATATAGAAATCAGATCCAGAATTTATTGGGGATGTTACCTAACTGATCATTTTATTTGTTTGGTTTTAGGTAGAAATCCAACATTGTTTTGCTTTAATTCAACAATTCCAGACTCTATTGAAATGCAAGAAAATGACCAAACAACAGATTTTAAATTCAAAAGTCAATATCCAGAAAACATTTCTGTTCCTTTGAAACAATTGATTATTTTGTCAAGAATTGTTGAAATTTTCACAAAGGGGTTTTTCATTGAACATAACATTGAAAAGGCTAAAAAATTGCATTATTTAGCCAAGTTCAATGAGAAACTTGAATTATGGAGATCGTCTTTACCTGGGTTTTTGAAGTGGGATAAGAAATCATTGATGGATCCTAGCTTTTCATCAGACCCTACAATAACATATTTCTGGTACCACTACTATATTGTGGTGTTGACTTTTAACAAACCACACGTTGAGGAAAACATTGTTGTTCTTCGAAACACAATAGATTCGTTGGAAATGATGTTGGAAAACTTTAGTAAATTCCACGACAAATTTAATTTGTACCAATTGTTTGCTGTTTCCATTGCTTCTAATATATTGTTGAAGATGAAAAATGTGGTTGATAATGATGAATTAAATGACTATATTAAAAATAAAATAGAATTTTTCAATAAGATTTTAGGTGGATTAAGTAAGTCTTATGATTATGCCGAAAGAATCAAACAATTCCACATCTATGACTTCTCTGAAATAAGCAGTTTGGAATCAAGTTCTGTGCTTGATATGGACAATTTCCGTAACTCCAGGCTTAAAAAGGAGCTACCAACAATTAATAACAGTAATGCATTTTCAAACACTAAACCAATTAATTACATTGAAAATGAAAATCATAATGCTGCCGAGAATACTAATGTTATACTATCCATGTTGATGAATAACCAATATAATGTTGATGTAGATGATTTTTCCAGCTGGTTAAGAAAAACAGCTGAACCAAAGGTTGAGACGCCTAATCCGAATATATTCTTCAATGAAAAGAATGTAGGAATACCAGCAACCAATGAATACCATAGTAAGAAAAGAAAATACTCAGTGTCCGTTGATAAAAATACTGGAAATTATTCAAAACCATCTCAAGAAGCCTTCAATACTATCAAAAACAGCAATGATTTCTCGTTGAACGAAGAAGTTGATGAAGTTATCAAAAAGTGGTTCTTAAACGATGACCCAGAATTTGAACAATTCATCAAACCAGGTCACTATACTTTTTAAAAACCAAAGTTTTTTTTTTTTTATATATAGCTATGATCTGAAAAATCATCCTCAGAACTGAACAGTTCGTCTTCCTTTACCTCATCTTCATAATTGTACCATTCTTTAACCTTATTTTGATACTTTACTTTATCATGCCATAAATTTGCAGCCTCCACATTCAAAGGAGACTCATTATTAGGATGCTCTAATAGAACCTGTAAAGAAATCATTATTTGCGTGATGTTGTAAACAGCGGACCAGTTTTCTTTTAAAATATCCAAACAGATATTGCCGACATTATCAACATTTGGATGAAAAGTCTTGGTGACAAAAATGACATTGGGCAGCTTGAATGGGTAATCCTTTGGAATAGATACTTCAAGTTTAAATTTAAGATCTGCATATACGGAGTTAGATGGGCCTTCTATAAGGGCATCCCAAACAAATAAATCCATAGGGTCTTTTGGAAACAAAAAAATACCCCTTGGTGGTGACTCCTGTTTTATAATTTGAAGAAGCTCTTTCTGAAGCCGCCTATGTGTTTGACTGGACATATTTAAGCTGTGAGTTTTTTTCTTTTGGCTGTAGCAGAGTGTCTTAGAATTTGATCTTTTATGAGAATTAGATTGTTGTGTGAATACACATGAATCCATGCTATTCACTGTACTTGAGGCTGCTTAGTGTATCAATTGATTAAGTGATATGCGTTTGTGGAATATTGCTATGGTTGCAAAGCACGTGCCTGTCACGTGCAATCAACTAGAAAAACATTGACAAAATATTACCGTGTCACGTGCTTGTCACGTGCAAAAGCCTCCAAATATTTACAAATCACGTGCCTGCTTATCTCCTTTTGTCGTTGTCCCTTTTTGGTATATTTGTCTTTTGCCCCACCAACACAAACAGCCCACATCCGTTCTTTTTCGTCTCCCGCTAACCGTTTTGAAAGAAAATTTTTCCTTCTATATATGTTATTTTTCGTGGCCGTTTTGCTAGTAGACAGATTTCCTTGATGCTTGAGATGTTCGTTTCTTTTTTCTTGAATATTTTTTTTAATTTAATAACTGTTCAATGTTCGAGCATATACCATATAAACATACCATTCAAAGTGTTTAGACTAAACTCATTGCACTTCTATAAAAGACATCATATCTCAGTAAAAATGTCTGACATCAATTTTGGTAACAAGTCTTATTGGACAGCTTCTAAAGTAAGAACAACCTTTTTAGATTACTTTAAAGAAAAACACAACCATACCTATGTTAAATCCTCACCAGTCATTCCATTTGATGATCCAACTTTATTGTTCGCCAATGCTGGTATGAATCAATATAAATCCATCTTTTTGGGTACCGTTGATCCTTCTAATGAATTATTCTACAATTTGAAAAGAGCCGTTAACTCTCAAAAGTGTATCAGAGCTGGTGGTAAACATAACGATTTGGAAGATGTTGGTAAGGATTCTTATCACCACACTTTCTTTGAAATGTTGGGTAATTGGTCTTTTGGTGATTATTTCAAAAAAGAAGCCATCACCTTTTCTTGGGAATTATTAACCAAAGTTTATGGAATTCCAAAAGAATGTCTTTACGTCACTTACTTTGAAGGTGATTTGAAGAATGGTTTAGAACCAGATTTGGAAGCTAAGCAAATATGGAAGGATGTTGGTGTTCCTGAAGATCATATTCTTCCAGGTAATGCCAAGGATAACTTCTGGGAAATGGGTGACCAAGGTCCTTGTGGTCCATGTTCCGAAGTTCACTACGATAGATTAGGTTTAAAACTTAACAGAAACGCTTCTAGTTTAGTCAACGAAGATGATCCTGATGTATTGGAAATTTGGAACAATGTTTTCATTCAATATAACAGAGAATCAAATGGTGAATTGAAGCCATTACCAGCCAAGCACGTTGATACCGGTATGGGTTTTGAAAGATTAGTTTCTGTTTTACAAGATGTCAGATCCAATTACGATACCGATGTTTTCATTCCATTATTTGAAAAGATTCAAGAAATCACTGGCTGTAGACCATACACCGGTAAGTTTGGTGCTGAAGACGTTGATGGTATTGATACCGCTTACAGAGTCTTAGCTGATCACGTCAGAACTTTAGTATTTGCCTTGGCTGATGGTGGTGTTCCAAACAACGATGGTAGAGGTTATGTTTTAAGAAGAATTTTAAGAAGAGGTGCCAGATATGTCAGAAAGTACATGAACTATGAAATTGGTTCTTTCTTCTCTAAGTTGGCTCCTACTTTAATTGACCAAGTTAAGGATATTTTCCCAGAAGTTGAAAAAGACACTGCTTACTTATTTGAAATCTTAAACGAAGAAGAAGCTTCTTTTGCTAAAACTTTAGACAGAGGTGAAAAATTATTTGAATCTTATGCCAAGGTTGCTGAAGAATCTGCTGAAAAAACCTTGAATGGTAAAGAAGTTTGGAGATTATATGATACTTTTGGTTTCCCTGTTGATTTGACAAGATTAATGGCTGAAGAAAAAGGCTTGAAGATTGATGAAGAAGGTTTTGAAATTGCTAAGAAAGAATCTTATGAAGCTTCCAAGAGAGGAGGTAAAAACAAAGGTACTTCTGTCTTGAAGTTAGATGTTCATGCTATTTCTGAAGCTTCTACTGTTTTGAACTTACCAAAGACCAATGATTCTTTCAAATATGGTTTAGAAGATGTTCAATCAAAGGTCTTAGCTATTTACGATGGTGAATCATTTGCCAACGAAGTCAGCCAAACTGGTAAACAATTTGGTGTTATTTTAGACAAGACCCCATTCTATGCTGAACAAGGTGGTCAAGAATACGATACTGGTAAGTTGGTAATTGATGGTGAACTTGAATTTAACGTCACTAATGTTCAAGTTTATGGTGGTTACGTTTTACATACCGGTGAGTTAGTTGAAGGTACATTAAAGGTTGGTAGTGAAGTTATTTCCTCTTATGATGAATTGAGAAGATTCCCATTAAGAAACAACCATACTGGTACCCATATGTTAAACTTTGCTTTGATGGAAACATTAGGTAATGAAGTTGACCAAAAGGGTTCTTTAGTATCTCAAGAAAAATTGAGATTTGATTTCTCTAACAAGAAGGCTTTGTCTTTAGAAGAATTAATTAAGGTTGAAGACATTGTTAACAAACAAATCAAAGAAAACATCCCTGTTTACTATAAAGAAGTTCCATTAGAATTAGCCTCTAAGATTTCCTCCGTTAGAGCCGTATTTGGTGAAACTTACCCAGATCCAGTCAGAGTTGTTTCTGTTGGTAGACCTGTTGAAGACTTAATTGCCAATCCTGAATCTGATGAATGGAAGAATTACTCTGTTGAATTCTGTGGTGGTACCCATGTTGCTAAGACTGGTGATATCAAACAATTTGTTATCATTGAAGAATCAGGTATTGCCAAGGGTATCAGAAGAATTGTTGCTGTTTCTGGTTCTGAAGCTGTTGAAGTTCAAAGAGTTGCTGCTGATTACGATTCTAAATTGGAATCTGCTGGTAAGATGGAAACTTCTGCTGCCAAAGAAAAAGTATTGAAGGAATTAGGTGTTGCTTTGAAGACTTTACAAATCTCCACCATTGATAAACAAAACTTAGTTGCCAAGTTCAACAAGATTGAAAAGGTAATGAAGGATGAATTAAAGAAGAAGGCCAAAGAAGATACCAAGATTGTTTTGGACTTGGTTGCCAAACACTTTAGCGAAAACGAAGACTCCAAGTTCTTAGCTGCCCATGTCAACATTGGTACCAACAGTAAAGCCATAACCGAAGCCATAACTGTTTTGAAAAAAAACAAACAAGACAAGGTATTGTACTTAATAACTGGTAACGAAGAAAACAAATTAGGCCATGCTTGTTATGTTCCTGATTCCTTGCTAGAAACTGTTAAGCCTCAAGACGTCACTGCCAAGTCCAGTGAATTCATTGGTGGTAAGACTGGTGGTAAAGGTAATATCGTCCAAGGTAACGGTATGAAGTTGTCTGAAGTAAACAACGCCATTGAAGCTGTTACTGATCTATTAAAGAGCAAATTAGTTATATAATTCAAACCCGCTACCATTTATATAGAACTACATTAAACCCCGGTTCAAAATTATGCTTATTTCTTGCTTTTCGGCTTTAAGATTTCCTTATTTTTCTATGTGAATTTTAGAGCCTTCTTTACTTCGATTTTGTTGCTAATTTCGCTCTTTACCACAGGTGCGAATAAAAAAAAATCAAAATACGTTAAATATTGAAATTAAAATCCTATATGACGCATTTACGGCTTATTGGACTTTTATATATATACAACAAAGAATCAAACACCCAAAAAAAAACGACTAATTACACCGAATATTTTGCTCTGCTTATACCATAGTGGATAGCATATTTTTTTGATTGATGGAAAATACTGAAATACCTGCCTCTCAAGGTAAAAGAAAGAGACATAGACAAATTGTTTCTTGTAAGTCGTGTAAGAACAAGAGAGTGAAATGTGAAGAAGAAACTGACTCTGATATCATCAATTCATTGAATTATAGTGTCAATGATGACCAGAAACAAGCGTGCAAAAGGTGTATATCAAAGAACATTCAATGTGAATACTTTGAAAAAATTGCACCTCCTCCAAAGAAACCAAGCAACAAGAGGCCTTACAATAGAAGGAAGCCGTTGTCAGACAAAAAGACGAGCACTCCAACAACAAATATTGTGGACCAGAATATTGAGCCGTTAGATACACCAGGCAAGAGTTTGAGCAATATTTATGAGTCACAATTAACCACTGAATATCAACACAACCAAATTGTGCCGAATTACATAAATTCTATCAAGCAAACAATGTCATTTACACCTTTCAATTCCAATGTCACATTGGATAATAGAAGTACTGTGAATAATTTAACTCCTAATGGATTACCAGGAATCAGCAACATTCATCATAATACCACCAATTTAGCTGGAAGTGGCAATAACATGGCAACATTTTCCCCAGACAGTCATCCAAACGGCATTGCTTTGAGTAATAAAGCCAAAAATAACAATCCTTTGAAGGATTTGGCGGATATAGTAGCAGATGATGTAAAAAATAATGGTTTAACACCAAACTTTGGCTACAATAAACCTATCACTGCCAAAATGAACAATTATACCTCACCCAATATTGGCCCAATGATGGCAAACCTCACAGTTCCATACATGAACCAAGGATTTTTGCCTAAAAACAATCAGCAGCAGGGAAACTTAGCTTTATCATCAATAGCAAACAAAAACACTGGTATTTTTGGAAATATGAGAACAGCTCCATTTGTTGCAGGATCACCTAATACTACAAATAATTTGCCAAGATTGAACAATTTGCAGCTGACCAACTCAATGTATGCCGAAAAGAAATATTCTCCAATAGAGATTAATCACATTCTAAAGCCACAAGCGTCTTTGTCTCCTGATTTCTCAGAAAACATTTTACAAAAGAACAAAGGTGGGTTTATGCAAAGTCCAAGACCTGCTGAAAATGCCATTCATCCATTGAAGAACATGACACCTGGTTCAAATGTTCCAACTGCCATGATAGGTCTGGAACATATCAAGAGCCTTGATATACCGAAAATATCTCCATCTGTATCCTTCAAAGAAAAGTATTACAACACTCCTTTAAATGATGAAACATTGGTTGAAAATCCAATAAGAAAACTAGACATGAATAGTGTTCATGATGAATCGGTTTTCACTTGCTCAGCAATCTCAGTGCGACCATGGTTTGAAGAAAGTAAGTTAGTCCAAAAGCACAAGGTGTTGTTTGATCATTTACGTGAAAAATCCCACGAAAAGAGAAACAAACAAAACGATTATGGGATTGGAAATATCAAAAAAGATAGAAAATTGTTATTAAACTCATATAATCATGAAGAAAATAATCGCAATATATGGGATAGGATTGTTGCTATCTTGCCACCAATGAATGAATTGAGAGAGTGTATAAAGGCCTTTTTCAATAGTAATCTTCACAATCATGTAAGAGTTGTTGATAGAGTCTCGATATTGAATACATTGGAAAAATATTTTGAAGTTGAAAAGTCAGATATTCCTAATGAAGAACAAGAAGCTGATGAGGATGGTTTGGTAATAGCCAATAAAAAGAATGATGAAATCATAAAGAAAATTAAGTTAAATCAAACAGATAATTTCTTTAATGTTGCTATTGTATTGCAGATTTATAGAATAGTAATGGGAAAGAATATTACAGAAAGTGAAGATGATTTGTTTAGATTAATGGAAATTTACTTAAATGGTTTAAGTTCTGGTTTTATTTGGTCATTCACAAAGTTGCAATTCTCTATTCTGTGCTATTTACAAAGACATATTGACTTGACTATGTCTGACTTTGGGTTTAATTTTAAAGTGATATCTGAACACATAGCATCAACGTGTTTGAAAGTAGGTTTAAATAAAGGTGTGCATAATTACGTTAGTAAAGACTGCAATTTGCCGGAATGGACTATTAAAAATTTATACATGTGGTCCTTGTACTTTGACTTAATGCATGCTTTGGAAGCTGGTTGTGCTTTGATAATTCCATATGATCCAATAGTAGAAGCTGTGGAATTAAACGATTCCGAAAGAGGTAGAGATGGACTTTTAAGAAGATTCATCTTTTTAGGAAGAAAAATCATTAATGCTTTTTATGAGCCTTATGGCGTGCCTGACTTTGATGGAATGTTGTCCAAAATAAAAGAATTTGAAAACCTAGAATTCATTCCATTAAACAATTATTGCAATATTTCAATGATTGATAATATTGACATGTTTGATTACTCTGTTTTAGAGCCTTTGATGGACTTGAAGTTGACCATCCATATGTTAAAACATTTGACTTCGGACAGATCATTACAAAACATCGATTTTGCTTACTTTTTTGGATTTACATTCTCATCATTGGCAATAACCATAGTTATGAGAGAAAAATGGCAAAATTCTTTACAGCCAAAGGAATTAATAATTCATGGCATTGACAATAAAGTTACAAAAAAAATAGATTTAAATCATTTATCATATTTCCACTCGTTATCTGTACAAAGAGATTTGATTGATAAAATTGGTATAACATTTTACGGAATGCTATATAGATACAGGGAGTTAGAAGCTTTTATGAATTTAAGAAGCGTTGAAGAACAAAGCATTTACAGTCATGATGATATCTTATCACATATGATATCTTTGGTTTTATTAGGTGAAAGTTTGCCATTGGATTTAGAATATAATGCAAAAGATTTATTGAAGTGTTTCACCAGCATAGTGGAAAGATTTTACAATGTTGACATGTTTGGAGATGATAAACAACCCCACATTCATTTTAGAGAATTTGAAACAATCTTTAGAAACATTTATAGCTGTTCATTGAATAACCTGGAGGCAGTTATTACTCCAAAACCAGCATCAGTTATTGGAGATGTGCCTACTGAAGTTGAAGGAACTGTGAATGAAAACGTCAACAATCAAGAAAGTGTAGGAGCTATATGGTATAACAAGTACAACCAAATGGTACTAGACAGCAATGCGGAAGAAATAGATAATTCCATGCAACAAATATGGACGGAAGAAGATGTGAACGCATTACAATTGTTCGATGTTGACTTTACAACATTTTTAACCCCATTTTTATAACTTCAATATATATGTAGTTTATTCAGAAGAGTCAGAAGCTTCGCTTGAATCAGAATCGCTTGAATTATCAGAATCAGAAGAATTGTCGTCTTTGGATTGTTCAGACTTGGATTCATCGTATATGACTTCACTACCGTCATTGTTTTCAATTTTGCTTAAGGTCAAATCTTTATGAGCATCTTGGTTAGTTTTGCTGACTTCATCATCAAATACAATTTTTTTATTAGAAACAATAGTCAAGTTGTTAACATTGTTATTAGACTTAGCATTATCACCAAAAATCAAAGACCCTTCGATAGATACCATTTTTCCATTAGTTTTTAGTTGTTTAACTTTAATATCAATTTTTTTACCGTTGATAGGTTCTTCATTTTCGTCAACCCAGTATCCAATGTTGGTGCTGTCATCTGAATCTTCGTCGTAGATGAACTTCCAAGTATCAGGAATGTCTTGTAGTTTGATATAACAGTTGAATAAATCATGGATTAAGAAACCAATGTGAGATTCTGATTGAATAAATGGATAACCCTTGATAGTATCGTTTCTTTTTGGATTCCAAACAATGAAATCAACAGTGCAGTATAAGAAAATGAAAGGCGATTCAAAGTTTAGCTTTAGTAGATCTTCTTGAATCTTGATATTCTTAAATCCTATGATGATTGCATTAACGTTGTTGTCGTATTTCATAATCTTGTGATTTAAGTGTTGATTTATGATTCCTTCTTCAGGATTGTTGATGTACATAGGAGCTAAAGATACATATAGCTTTGTAGTTATTGAATAAAATAGATCATCGCTGTGTTTGGTGATTTTCGCCTTTTTGTTTATAGATTGTATGAAATTGTATGCTTTTAATTCGTTTGTGTTGAAAGCTGTAAGATCCAAGGATCTTTTGGTCGTCATTTTTTTTTTTCTTGTATATGTGTGTGTTTGGTCTTTAATGTTCAACTTCCTTATTTTAAAAAATAGCTTAACGTATACTACGTCTTTTAATAAATCCTACTAGCACGTTTATAGCTCTCTAAAGCTAAGTAAAAATTTTAAAATACGGCTCAAAACGGAAAAAAAAGAAACGTTTCTTTTTTTTTTGCTGTTGGCAAAGGTTAACTCCGCGCAGTCATGTGACCTAGATGCCGAAAGAGGAAAGAGAAAAAATTTTCCCTTTTGAGTGGCGAACAGATCTCTATTTTCAGTTTCAAGTGAAATATCTACTGACAGCCCAATAATATATACCAAAACCAAGATTCGCATATTTAACCTATAATGGCTAAGAAGAATAATAAAAAAAATTCATCTTGGGAAGATGATGACGATATGTACATGACTAGTGAACCAGAAGTCAAAAATGATACCAATGTTGAGGTTGAACAAGCTGAAGAAGATGACTTCATGTCCACCTTGAAGAAAACAGCTGAAAAGAAGAAAACTGAAGAAACTAAGAAGCCGGTTTTGAAGTCAAAGAAGGAGAAGGAAAGGGAAAAGAAGGAGAGAGAAAAGCAAAAGAAGAAAGAAGCCGCAGCTAAGAAGAATAACAACGCAGCTAAGAAGGAGCCTAAGCAAGAAGTTAAAGAAGAAATAAAGGAAGAAGTCAAAGAAGAACCAAAGGTAGCTGCTCCAAAACCAACAGTTGCCAAGAAGAAAAAAGGTCCAGCTGGTTTAGCTGCTTTAAAAAAGCAATTGGAACTTCAAAAGCAACAAGAACTTGAATACCAAAAACAATTGGAAGAAGAACTTGAAAGAGAAGAACAAGCTAAATTAGCAGCTGAAAAAGCCAAGGAAGATGAACTTAAAAAAGCAGAAGAAAAGAAAGAAGCTCAAAGATTAAAGAAAGAAAAATTGAAGGCTGAAGGTAAATATTTGACTAAAAAACAAAAGGAAGAAAAGAAAATCATGGAAATGAAGAGAAATGCTTTATTACAATCTGGATTTATTAAGGTTGCTGCCTTTGATAAGAAGAAGGATGTTGATGTTGAAAAGAAAAAGAAACCTGTTTATGGTAAGAAGAAGAAGGTTGAAAAGAAAGATGAAGAAGCTGAAAAGAAGAAGGAAGAAGAAGAAATTGTCATTGATGATTGGGAAGCTTTATTGTCTGATGATGATGAAGCTGAAGCTGCTCCAGAAGTTGAGCAAACTTTAGTTGAAGAAACTCAACCTGAAGAAATAAAAGAAGAAGTTGCTGAACCTGAAGTCATTGAAGAAATTGTAGCTCCAGTTACCAAGACTGCTATTGTCAACAAAAAGGCTTACGACTTAAGATCTCCTATTTGTGTTATTTTGGGTCATGTCGATACTGGTAAAACCAAATTGTTAGATAAGATCAGACAAACCAATGTTCAAGGTGGTGAAGCTGGTGGTATTACCCAACAAATCGGTGCCACCTACTTCCCAGGCTCTGCTATTGAAAAGAAGACTGAAGTCATGAAAAAATACCAAGAAGTTATTTTGGATGTTCCAGGTTTATTGATTATTGATACTCCAGGTCACGAGTCCTTCACCAATTTGAGATCCAGAGGTTCCTCTTTATGTAACATTGCTATTTTGGTTATTGATATTATGCACGGGTTAGAACAACAAACTATTGAATCTATCAAATTATTAAGAGACAGAAAGGCTCCATTTGTTGTTGCTTTAAATAAAATTGATAGATTATTCGGTTGGGAATCTGTTCCAAATGATTCTTTCAGAGATTCCTTAAAGAGACAAACCAAGGCTGTTAAGAATGAATTTGATACCAGATTAGATAAGATCAAATTGCAATTATCCGAACAAGGTTTGAACTCTGAATTATACTTCAACAATAAAAACATATCCAAGTACGTTTCTATTGTTCCTACCTCTGCTGTTACTGGTGAAGGTGTTCCTGATTTATTATGGTTAGTTTTAGAATTAACCCAAAAGAGAATGTCCAAGCAATTGAAATACTTATCTGACACTATTGAAGCTACCGTTTTGGAAGTTAAAGTTGTTGAAGGTTTAGGAACAACTATTGATGTCATCTTATCTAACGGTAAGTTGAGAGAAGGTGATAAAATTGTTATTTGTGGTTTGAATGGTCCTATTGTCACTAACATTAGAGCCTTATTGACTCCTCAACCACTAAAGGAAATGAGAATCAAGGGTGAATATGTTCATCATAAGGAAGTCACTGCTGCTTTAGGTGTTAAGATTGCTGCCAATGACTTAGAAAAGGCTGTTTCCGGTTCTAGATTATTGGTTGTTGGTCCAGATGACGATGAAGAAGAAATGATGGATGAAGTTATGGATGATATTACTAACTTATTAGACTCAGTAGACAAAACAGGAAAGGGTGTTGTTGTTCAAGCTTCTACTTTAGGTTCTTTGGAAGCCTTGTTAGATTTCTTAAAAGATATGAAGATTCCTGTTTTAGCTGTTGGTTTAGGTCCAGTTTACAAGAGAGATGTCATGAAGTGTGCTACCATGTTAGAAAAAGCTCCAGAATTTGCCGTTATGTTATGTTTTGATGTTAAAGTTGACAAAGAAGCTGAACAATATGCTGAAGAACAAGGTGTTAAGATTTTCAATGCTGAAGTTATTTATCACTTGTTCGATGCTTTCACTGCTTACCAAGAAAAACTAAATGATGAAAAGAGAGCTGAATATGCTACCCAAGTTGTATACCCATGTGTATTGAATACCATTCAAATCATTAATAAGAGACGTCCTATGATCATTGGTGTTGACGTTGCTGAAGGTACCTTAAAGATTGGTACTCCTATATGTGCTGTCAGACTTGATCCTGAAACCAAGCAAAAGAACGTTTTCGTGTTAGGTAAGGTTGCTTCATTAGAAATAAACCATGAATCCGTTACTGAAGTCAAGAAGGGTCAAACCAATGCAGGTGTTGCCATGAGATTAGATGATCCTTCTTCTCCACAACCTATTTGGGGTAAGCATGTTGATGAAAAGGATGTATTATATTCTCACATCACCAGAAAGAGTATTGATACTTTGAAGGATCCATTGTTCAGAGACAAGGTTCCAAAGACAGATTGGTTATTGATCAAAAAATTAAAGCCAACTTTCCAAATTGAATAGATGCTTTAAAAAACAAAATTTGAAAGACCTGCTTCGTGTTAATAACTTATTATATATCAACAATGTATAAATTTTTAGAATGAAAAGAAAATAATAATTGAATTTTGCAATAATTTTTATGTTATTTAATAAAAACAAATTAATCTATATAAATTATTTGGCCATGATATCGAATAAACCAGTACCAACATTAGAAAGTTTACCCATAACAATTCTAGAACTTGGAGATTTCAATTCTTCGACATCAGAATCCAAAACAGCTTTAGTCAAGAAACCACAAGTGGTTTCATAAGACATCTTCATCAAAGAGGAAGTAGAAGTTTCCATACCTTGTCTGTTGAAAGCTAAGTAAGTACCTTGTCTGGTCATCAAATCAGCAATCAAATCTAAATGTCTGAAAGAAACACTAATTGCATATGTACTGAAAACGTTATTGATTTCATTAACAATAGTATTTCTGGCGGCTTCAACACCGTATGTCTTCAAAACTTGAGCAACATCATTGGATAAAATTCCATTGACATCAATGAAGGCTTCATGTTCCCACATAGCTGGGAAATTGACACCTTCAGTGGTTAAGGTTCTTGTCTTATTTGAATCTTGGTTTCTTGGGAAGACACATCTACCGATGTTTGGAATTTCCCTGATAACACATTTCTTACAAATTTCTTCAACAATGTTAACCATTAATAACTTTTCGGTGTCAGCAGATAGTTCGATCTTGAATTCACACCATTTACCTTCAGAATCATCAAAGTTGTATGAAGTAACGTATCTTGAAGAGGTAATAACAGAAGCTTGTCTGTCTAGTTGTAATTGAGACATATCATCATCAGCATTGACAGCTTCAAATGATTTAGCCTTAGCATCCATATCGATATCAGAATCAGAATCATTAGCTTCGTCATCAGAGCTAGATTCATCTTCAGCATCTGATTTTTCAGCGTTTCTCATAGTATCTAATTCATCTTCATCAGGATCGTCGTAGTTAGAAGCAGCCTTGGACTTTTTCTTACCTAATTCTTCTTCATCAGCATCTTCATCACCGTCTAAGTTGACAGCAGAGGTGGCAGCAGACACACCTAAAGCAGATTGAGACTTTGGAACAGCAACATTCAAGTCATCCGGACTTGAAGCATGTTGTCTTTGTTTTCTAATTTCCTTAACGATAGCGGCTTCCAATAAAGCAATGAACTTTTGTTGGATGACTTCTTCTAATTGATTCTTCTTAATATCATATTCATCATCATAATCTTCTTCATCAAAGAAGTTCATCTTTATATTGTAAGATCTAGAAACAGTAGTGGTAGATTTACTCTTACCAATCATTTCAACAACTTCAACGTTATCCAAAACTTCAGATAACATGATCTTAGCAACAGACTTACAGTAAGCTTCAGCTTGTTCATCAGTAACGTCAGGTAATATTGGTAAAGTCATTTGAGGAGTCATAATGTTGGCAGAAGCAGTCATAACAATTTCTCTTAATCTAGGAATACCTAATGTGACATTGGCGGCACCGTGACCAGCAAAATGGAAAGTATTCAAGGTCATTTGAGTAGATGGTTCACCAACAGATTGAGCGGCAATAATACCAACAGCTTCACCAGGGTGAATCAAAGATCTCATATATTTCAATTGCATCAAAGCCTTAAACTTCTTTTCAGTCAATCCATTAATCTTCTTAGCCTTTTTAAACAAAGCACCGTTGTTGTCAACAAAGTTATCTAACATATCTTGGAACTTTTCAGAAGTGGCACCCAAATACTTGGATGGGTTAAACTTAGACAAAACAGGGTCATGCTTAATGGATTGTTGATTGAAAGTAATATCTTTTTGTTTTAATCTAGCCTTGTTGACTCTCTTAGCATATTTGGAAGCAGATTCAATGTCTAAATTGTTTAGTAATGCAGCTGGGTTATATTTCTTGATAAAGGCATTGTAGTTATCCATACAGAATTCAAATTCAGTTAAATGAGATTCTCTAGTAATATCAATAGCATCACCACCGTATAAGAATTGAATCAAAGTACCATCAGCATCTCTAACAGTGTTGTCATAAGCAATGTGAACACCTTCTAATTGCTTGGTCAAACATCTTTGTAAGTAACCAGATCTAGAAGTCTTAACGGCAGTATCAATTAAACCTTCTCTACCAGCCATACAATGGAAGTAATATTCTTGTGGCTTAATACCAGAGTAGAATCTACCTCTAATGTAACCACCAGCCATAGCTTCAGTTTCATATGGTTTGAAAGATGGTAAAGTCTTACCAGAAACCATAACAGGTACTCTTCTACCTTCTAAAGCTTGTTGACCTAACAAACACATAATTTGAGAAACATTAACACCGGAACCTTTAGCACCGGACAAAGCCATAGCTTGCATAGAGTTGTAAGGGAATCTCTTCATAGTACCGTCTGGAACACAAGTAGAAACAACTTTAGAGGTAATGGCGTTGTTCTTGGAAGAGGAGATAGCATCTAAAATAGCTAATTTAGAATCATCTCTAGTAATTTCTTGTAATCTCTTCAATAATTCAGGATCAGTCTTAGAAGTTTCAGATTCTGGTAGGTTGGTAACTTCACAAGCAGCCTTTCTACCAACATCTTCCGCTTCCTTCAAAATATCAGCTCTCCAAGCATTACCTTCATCAGTTAATCTCAAATCATCCATACCACAAGTGAAAGCATTGGTAGAGATGTAATGAGTGAATAACCTACCCAAAACAGATAAAATCTTACCTGCATAATCAGGACCGTAAATTTCATGAATGGAATGAACAATACCGTATTTAGAAGCACCGAATTGATTTTTATCTAAAATACCACAGACTAATTCACCATCATGGAAGATAACATCATTTTCCAAGGATCCTTTACCCCAATATTCGTTTTTGATTTTATTTTTGGAAATCAAATTCAAACCTGGCATATCCTTTGGAACTACGTTTAGGATAACAGTAGAGATTATTTGTTTACCAGTCCATAAAGGTTCAGGTTTGATAACAGCAGGTGGTAAAGTAATGATTCTTTCTCTAGAGGTGTGACCATGTTCTGGTCTAATACAACTATAAACATATTGGTAGTACTTTTCTCTGTTGAAGAAAGAATCCTTATTAGTCAACCAAACACCAGCAGAAATATGATCTTGAATCAAACCTCTGACTGGAGCACCAGAAGTTGGAGTTAAATATTGACTGTTTGTGTTGGCTAAGTGTAAAGCTTCAGCTCTGGCATTTTCGTTTTGTGGGAAATGCATGTTCATTTCATCACCATCAAAATCGGCATTGTAAGCACCAGTGTTGGCATAATGCAATCTCAATGTCTTTTCGGTTGGTAAAACTCTGACCTTGTGACCCATCATGGAAGCTTTATGTAAAGTAGGTTGTCTGTTCATAATGACAATATCATCATTATTAATATGTCTATAAACCTTTTTAGATAAAGTTTGAACGTTAGGGTTGTTGGTGGAAGAAGGAGTCAACAATTGATTAGCCAAAGCCTTTCTTTGTTCTAAAGACATACTTACCAAAGAAACCAAAGTACCATCTTCATTTTGGATTTGAGTAGCACCTGGCCAGACATCTGGACCGTTAATAACAGCTTGTCTCATGCTGGCAATGTTGTAATTAGTAACAGGTTCAGGATATGTTAACTTCTTGGCAAATACTGGAGGAACACCGATTTCGTGGGTTTCGATATTTGGATCTGGAGAAATAACAGATCTAGCAGCATAATTGACTCTCTTACCCATCATATGCTTTCTGAATAAACCTTCTTTCTTTTCTAAAGCTTGCTTGATACCTGGGTTTGGTAATTTACCACCATTGGTTGGAGCTTTAGTGGAATCAATAAAGGCATTAACATCATTTTGAATGGTAACAAAGGCATTCATCAATCTGTTGAAGATAATTTTTTTGTCTTCAAATGATACCTTACCTAATCTGATTTTAGCTAATTCTTCATTCAAGTCTCTAATTAATAAGGAAGTTGTTAAAATCTTGGATAAAGATTGATTTTGAACATTTTCATGGATTTCATCACCCAATTTGGATGGTAATCTAAATCTGGTTGGAGGAACAACTATACATTCCATGAAGAACATATCGGCCTTAACTAAAGTCTTTTTCAAATTAGGTCTAGAGTGAAAAACGTATTGTAAAGATTGTTGTTCAGTCTTGAAAACAGATCTCAAAATATTTCTAACTTCGGTTGATAAGATATAAGTGGAACCGGTTTTTGGCTTAACAACTTCATCAGAAGAGCCTTCCTTTGACTTAGAGTCTTTTAACATATCTTTTCTTTGAATACCTTTGATTCTGTTACTGGTTAATTGCTTTTCACTTAATGGTTGTTCAAATAATTTGGAGAAACCATCTTTTCTGAACTTAGGGGAAAACATACCACAATTATCACAATGAGGTCTAGCTAAGGCCTTTTTGATGAATTCAGAAATTAATTTCTTTCTTTCATCATTGACAATAGCAGTAAAGACACCTCTTTCAGAAACTTCACCTGAGGACAAGGCCTTGGCAATTGCTAATTCAACAAATTCTTGTCTTTTGTTCTTTAATTCGGTTAATTCATATTCGGATTGTTTGGTTTTCTTTTTGAAAACACCATCATCAGCTTCTTCACCTTCTTCAGCTTCATCAACATCATCAATATTGGTGGAAACAGTGACCTCATCTAGCTCATAAGCTTCCTTAATCAATCCGTATTGCAATAACTTCAATTTTAAAGCAAATCTATGAACTTCGATATTTTTTAATCTGAAATGATGACAGTATAAACAACTCATTCTCAAGTATTGGAACATTTGGGGTAAAAACAATGGGTTGTATACCGGAACTGGTAGCTCAATGTGACCTTGATGACCTGGACAAGAATTTTCATCCAAACCACAAGTAGAACATAAGTTCTTTAAAAAGGCACCTAACGATAAATCGTACAAACCATTGGTAATAGGATGACCTAAGTTATCTAAAACAGTAGGGTTGTTTATTTGTTTAACAGATAACTGTCTTATGTCTTGTGAAGATAAAATAGAGAAATCAATGTTTTGGATTTCGGATCCAATTGGTTTATAAATATCCATGGTTGTAAAGTGATTAGTATTAAGTTTGAATGATATGGGTATTAAAATTCAAATCCAACTAAACAAATTGGTCTATTATTTATTTCTAACTAATTTTATTTGGTTTTGTTATATGCTTTATACTAGATGAATAGCCATGCTTCTATAGAGCTGATATAAATTTAAATTTAAATTTTAAAAAAAAAAAAGATTGAAAAAAAAAAAGAAAAAAAAGAAACGTTTAAAGATGAGTTGTTTTTATGTCTTTCCGTTTATGGAAGTGTTTGTCGGTTTTTCCCTAAACAAGAAAATGTGTCTCAAAACGGAAACTTGCTGAAATCCACCACTCATATTTATGATGGATGTTTTTTGACCCAATTAGGAAATGTAGATTCACGATAGGGTAAAAAAAATATATATGATCTACCTAATGAAACGATTGGTATTACAACACGTTTATGCTACCATTATAGTCGTCTTTTTTTATATATAGCTTTTTTTTAAAATATTATAAGATTCATATTAAGACATATATACACATCTAACAACAATTGTTGCTTTTACTTTTAGAAGAGCTCTTTAAATTAATACCTTCATTTTTAACGGTACCTTTCTTACCAGCATTTGAGCTACTTGAATCTAGTTTTTCTTCAATCATCTTTACTAAGGTGAAGAAAATTTCATCAACGTTTTTGTTATCTTTAGCTGAAGCCTCAACAAACTTCATCCCTAGAGATTTGGCTAAACTTTCACCATCTTCATAACTAACTTGTCTTTTACTGTCTTCTGTATCATCAGCTTTATTACCAACCAATATCAATTGACACTCTGGTAAGGCATTTTCCATTATAGTATTGTACCAAACATCCCTAGCATCAGCAAAGGTCTTTTCATCCAAAACATCATAAACCAAAACAACACCATCTGCACCTCTGTAGTATGCAGTGGTGATTGTTCTAAATCTTTCTTGGCCTGCTGTATCCCACAACTGTAATTTGATCTTTTTTCCATTGATATCAATAGTTTTGATTTTGAAATCAATACCAATTGTGGTTATGAAGGATGGTGAAAAGTTGTCGTCAACGAACCTTACTAGCAAACAGGATTTTCCTACTCCTGAATCTCCGATCAATAAGATTTTTCTCATAGCATGAAAGTTAGAGTTGTTTCCTGACATCTCTGTATATTATTTCTTGTATGGTTGCCTTAGTATATATCCCCTTTAAATAACGAATTATTAAGCAGGAAAAAAAATACGTGGGAAATATAGGTGCTTTACACACCGTTTCTTATAAATGAAAAAATTGATACAATGTGGAGATCTTGAAGAAAAAAACATGAGCCCCTATGAGTATAATGAAATGGCTAAACTCCGATAGTAACCTATATAAATAAGATATAGTATATGGGGATTGAAGGAATATATATAAGATGATATTACATAAAAATGATTAACTTAAAAATCAGCTTCAGTTATAGCAGCTTTTTCACACATTTCCCTGAAGATACCGTCTGGCTTGTGGTACAAATTCAATGGCTCATCAAATTCAGCTATCTCACCTTTTTCCAGTACCATGATTTTATCATAGGATAGAATTGTATTCAATCTATGGGCAATGGTTATAACAGTACTGTTTTTGAATTCACTAGTAATTCTTGCTTGGATTTTAGCATCGGTTTCGTAATCAACAGATGAAGTTGCTTCATCCAAAACTAAAATCTTTGATTTAGCAACAACAGCTCTTGTCAAAGCCAACACTTGTCTTTCACCATTTGAGTAGTTAACACCGTCTTCTTGTACCATTTGATCCAAGTGGAACTTATGTACGGTATCATTTTCCTTTTCATCTTTTTGTACTACTTGGCTCTTGACTTCTTCTAACAATGATCTTTCAATGGCACCGGAGTTAACTAAGGCTTCCCATAGCTCATCATCAGTGTAATCGCCAAATGGATCCAAATTTCTTCTTATAGATCTCTTGAATAAAACAGGATCTTGTGGAATGATGGTTAGTTTTCTTCTTAAATCATACAAACCTAATTTGGAAATATCTTGGCCATCTATAGTAATCTTACCAGAAGACAACTCAACCAATCTAAACAATGTTAATACAGTGGATGACTTACCACAACCTGTTCTTCCAACCAATGCAATCTTTTGACCATTGTTGATGGAGAAACTCAAATTCTTTAGCACTAGTGGTAAACCTTCTCTATAGGCCATAGATACATCTTCAAACTCAATTGTTCCTTTAGTTGGCCATTCCTTTGGTGGCTCAACAACACCATTTCCATCAGCTCTGTAAGCAGCTTCTTGAGGTAGCTCGGTACTATAAGATACTAATCTTTCAACAGAGTTCATATCATTTTCAGCTTGGGTCATAGCCCTTAATAACATATTCAATAAACCAGGTAATTGTAAAACATAAGTCAACATAACACCCACAGATGAGGCATTCACGTGGAAAGCTCTAGTAATACACAATAAGGAAATAATAATGGCAAACAAACAAGCAACCATATCAATGAATAAGGCAGCCCATCTTTGCAAAGAGAAGGACATGTGAGCAGCTTCGTTTTGCTTATCAATCAAGAAGTTGTTTTTCATAATAAATGCCTTTTCTTTTTCGTAACACTTTATAGTAGCCATACCGCTTAAGACTTCATTTATGTTGTTGTAAACAAATGATCTTTGAATTGCCTCTAATCTCTTGACTTCTCTACCAGTAGCTTGGTAATGGGATGCAATAAACATATACAAAGCTAACAAAAATGGAATAGCAATAGCAAAGTAAGGCATGTAAATAATACACAAAATGACAACACCAATTAAATTAGCCAATTGGTATACAAATAGTCTAACTTGTTCACTGATTTCATTGTCCAGGGTATTGGTATCACTAGAACAAACATTTAAAATTCTTCCCATTGGAGTAACATCCAAAAATGACATTCTGGTGTGCAATAACTTCTTAACAACATTCAAGTTTAATGCTCTAGCAGCATTTAGACAAACTGTACACAATGTGGTAAATTCAATAACCATAAAGAGCAAAGCTCCAAAGACAAAGAAACAGTACATACCCATGTAAAAAGAGGCAGGTCTATCAAACTTCTCACTGGTCCAGAAAGATAACCAAACAGAAGAAAACAACATACAGAAAGTAGTGGCAACTACAGTGAAAGCATACAACAAGAGTACAGGAATTGTAAATTTACCGCAACCAGAAGTGATGTATTTTCTATAGACAGAAAAAGAAACAGAATTAAAAGCTCTTCTTTCCTTGTTAGAAGATTCAACAATAATATCAGATTTAGCAGTAATCTCTTTTTTCAACTTGGCTAAATCATCATATTCGTTATCAATACCTTCTGGACTAAAACTTTTAATTTCATTATCAGAGTTAGTAGGTATGATCTCGTTTACTTCATTTTCAATGATAGGATCTGCTTCTTCTATTTCTTCTTCCTCAGCAGCTTGACTCTGAGAAAAGTGAACTAATTTAGCAAATTCAGGTTCAGTGGCCATTAATTCATCTTTAGTTCCGTGAGTAACACTACCATGAGAACTTAAGAAAATAACTTTGTCAACTCTATCCAATAAGGAAAGTTGATGAGTAGCTAAAATCTTGGTCTTACCGGCTAATAATTCAAGCATACACTTGTCCATAATGTACTTACCAACTCTAGAATCAACAGCAGAAAGAACATCATCAAACAAGTAGATGTCAGCATCTTTATAACAAGTTCTAGCTAAAGCTAATCTTGCCTTTTGACCACCTGACAAATTAACACCTTTATCACCAAGTTCACATTGGTCTCCATTTGGTAAAATATCTAAATCTGGAAGCAAGGAACAAGCATCTAAAATATCATCATATTTTTTTTGATCAAAAGGAGAGCCAAACAAGATATTGTTTTTCAATGTGGTATTTTGTATCCAAGGTTGACCAGATAATAAAAGTTTACCATTTTGTTTGATTTCACCTGATAATTGTGGCATCATACCAGCTAAAGCATTTAACAAAGAAGTCTTACCAGTACCAATAGCACCGGTAACCATAACAAACTCACCATTAGCAATTTTCAAGTTAGTATTATGAAATCCTTTAAACTTTAATTTCATTTCATCATCATTTTGATGCTTTTCATTTGCAGTATCTTCACTAATTTCATCAAGTTCAGAGCTATTGTTTCCAACTTTTTCTTTTTTAGAAGAGGATGATTCCAAATGACTGTCTTGTAAGTCGTTATTATGCAAAACAACATGTTCATCTTCATCCTCAGAATCAGCATCAAAAGCATCCCATTCAAAATCACAGTTATGCAATTCTAAAGCATTGTCCTTTACTTCACATGGTAATCTTTCTTCACTGATTTGTTCTTCTTTAGCTAATAAAAATGTTTGAGCTCTACCTAGAGAAATCAAAGCATCAATACCAGTGGACAAAGCCAATGGGAAGAAGAAAACCAAAATTGCCAAAACTTGGAATGAGGATAAAGAAGAGAAAATAGAACCAACAGATTTAGACCCCCAACCAACTTTGTACAATACTAAGAAACTGACCAAAGTAGCAATGGTTGGTAACATCAAACCTAAAGCAGTAAAGAAATTTCTGGTGTAAAGCATTTTTTTAATTTCACGAATTTCCTTTTTTCTGGTTTCAACAATGCTTTCTTCATAAGCATCTTCCCAACCATAGAATTTGATCATCTTCAAAGAATTCAAAACTTCTCTCATATAACTAACTCTGGCGTCTGTGTGTCTATTAGCTCTAATTCTAATGGCAATGATTTTCTTGAAAGCTCTAATAGTACAGAAAATCAGAGTAAAGAAAACTGCAAATCCAATTAAACAAACAGGACCGATGTTTATAAGCAATAAAATCAAACAAATAATAACAGGTGGTAGGAATCCCCATAAAAATGGTTGCAAAGCAATAGCAAACTCAAGTCTTTGCATATCGGTGGACATCATGGAGGTAATCATACCATTGGAGTAAACATTTTTGGCACTGCTGCTTAGTTTGAAAGATTTAGACAGCAATGCAGATGTCATAATACCTTTGGTTTGAGTACCACTCAAAGTAGACATTTGGAAGCAATGGTTAAAGAAAATACCATTTAATAACATAAGAATGGTAGCAGCAATAGCATAACCAACACCTTTATTGACATGCAGATGTGGAAACATTTGTTTTTTTTCTACAAAGTTGATCAATCTTTTGGTCACTAATGGATTTAAAGCAGCACAACAATTACCTAAAATAACATAAGTCAAAGCTCTTAAATGTTTTTCTCTTAAAGTTTTGAACAAACATCTGACTAAACTTAAACGATCAGGGGTTAACTTCCCATAGTAATGATGAAACTCGTTTTCTTCATTTTCAAATTCAAGCTGTTCTTCGTCAGGATGTTCAAGTTTATACTTCTTTATGAGATATCTAACTTCTTCTTTCCAAAATTTTTGGAAAGTATCAGTCAAGCTTTCAACTTTCATCTTTGGTTTTAATTTGTAAAGATCCAATGGTTGGATGGTTCTTTTGTAACCAACACCAATCATAGGCAAACACCAAAGAAAAAAGATTTTTGAAATGATATTAGCATCATAATAAGCAAATTCTTTTCTTTCAGAATCATCTTTTGGAATATCTGGTATTTTTTTTGTTTTTAGGAAAGAAAAGATTCTATGTTGTAAATAAATATTTGAATCAACGACTTTTTCAATGTCTTCTTGATTCATGAAATCACTAGGGGAGGAGTACTCATCGTTGTATTGTGTTGACTTGGTGTCTATTATAGATGAAAAATCATCCTCCTGAGATTTAATAGGGGTTTTAGCAGCAGAATTAGGTGACATCGTGTGATTATTTCTTAACTGCTGTACTGGAAACAAAACGGTGTATAGTATAGATCTGTTATTTCTAAGTTTACCTTTGATTTACTTTTATTGTTGTATCAATAACAAACAGTGTTGACTTTGGTTCTGTTACGTTCAAAATTAGTGAATAATTATGCTTTGTTTCTTCAGCAGATACAGCAAAAGTCGCAGTTAATAGTTTCAGATATAGCAGAATAAATTGTGTGCTTATATAGTAAAGTAATCGAAACGTCTACAAGGCTAATAAATGCGTTAGTATTATCACCGTATTAGCTAAAAGAAAAAATCAGTGTATACTAAGGAACTAGTTGAATGGGTGTAACTGAACAGAATCTTAACACCTTAGAGGGATGGTCATCCAACGATGACAGGAGGAGAAAAAAAAAAACTAGTAAAATTAGAAAAGCGGATTTAACAAACAATTTCGAAAGGGTCTTTTGGCTTATTTATATACAAAATGAAGGGCAGAGAAAAAAAACACACATATAGAATTGGGCCTGTTAAAGCCGGACCGCAAGTTCCATGGGTAGAGGAATATTACGCCCATCTGTTGAACACTGCGTTTGTTTTTTTTCTAAAGAGATAATCAAAGTGTCTTAACACCGAGATTTGGATGATTTCCTTTTTGAGTAATAATTTGACATCATGGTGTATAGCCAAACAGTCAAAATACCGACGTTATATTACTTATATATACATTTTTTTTTAGGCGTAGTAGCTTCTCCAGTTAACGCCTTCCAAATCCTCTAGTTGATCAAGAGTAAAGTATTCCTTATCTATGTGCCATGTATCGGATCTATTCTTCTTAAAGTCCGTTATGGCGTTTTTAACCGCTTGACCTATAAATCCGGTAAATCTTGTCCATCCAGACAGTATACTTAAACTTTCAGGGATCCATTTAGGTATTGGCTGGATGTATGGGAAGGCATTGACAACAGAACTCAACCCTACTACAGCACCATGTATTTCAGCTTCGTTTTTTTTGCTTAAAGCTACGTATTTTTGTTTTTTCTCCAATGTATTGCCAGCCTTTTTGATAATATCACCAAAGGTATCACATAACTCCGATACAATGAATGAGTCTTCACCCATGGTATGAATCATTCCTGATAATACCTTACCTGCTAACTCTCTAACCTCTAATGATCCTTGATAACTTAGCATGTTTTTTACAAAAGTGACTATATCTTCAACTTGTTGAGGGTTCAATAAGTAGATGTATGAAGAATACAAGCTTTGGATGAAATTCAATTGAATCTTGTAACCGTGCGAAGTGTTGAAGATCTTTTTGTTTTTAAAGTCAAATAACCCATCCAACACTATCTCTAAAGTAACTTTGGTCATGGTTGATGACCCCAATTGTTCAAATAATACTTCAGGGTGAATGTTTGTCATGTTACAAACATTCTTCATTCCATACAATATAGACAAAAATTTAGCAATTTGTTCAAAGTAGTGTGGTAATGAAAGTAAGTTGTTGTGACTCCAGCCTGCAAAAATCAAATAGATTGTGCTTGCTCTGTAGAAGAATTCACTGTGGATGATTTTAACAGCATCTGTTGTTGTGTAGTAAGTTTCATTATTTTTGTATTCATTGAAAATCCAATCAAATTGTTCCAAAATCAAATCATTGAACCACTCAGGAGCTGCTTTAATGGAATTTCCTAGATTGTCTTCATCATTTTTGGAAACATAACTCATCAAATGATCAACACTATCAAATTTTTTCTGCGTGTCAGTCAGTAATAAAAAGTTGATTGTATTTGCAATTGCCTTTCTTACTGGTTCATCTGGGTGATTGAAAACTCCAAACATTTTAACTAATTTTTGATTGTGCTCTGAAGTAGAGTTCAATCCCATCAACAGATATCTGGCAAAATTTATTCTTCCAGCAATTAAAGCAGGAGAAATGGCATTACCACGGTTTTCAGATAATACTTCGTTCACAGATAAAACCACTTTTTCATATAAAGTTTTGCATCTTCTAATATCAACTTGACCAGGAAGCCACCAAAACATTACAGCATAAGAATCAAGAATGTTCGTATTGATGTTCTTCAATATATGATTCTTCATAAACTCTTCAATGAAAGCATCTCTTTTGGCCATATTCTCAGCACTGGTGTAATTACTTGCAACAATCAAGGAAGCAAAAATTTCACCAGATGTTATAATACTAGCATTGGAAGTTCTGTCAAAAGTGTTTTCACAAGCTGCCAAAATATCATCATAAGTAATTAACTTAGCAATACCAAGATTTATCATTTGAATAATTGAAACAAAGAAAAATACAATTACCGGGGTGTACTCAGACTTAGTTTCCTTGTCTTTAATTAAGTACTCAATGGTGTTGGTCAAGTATTCAGGTGTAATTTCTTTACAAACAGTTTCCAAAATTGCTTTATCTCCGCTCTTTATTTGTAGATTCAATCTTTCAGCTTTGTCAGAAGATACTGCATACAAAGGCCAACCTAGAGATACAAATCCAGAATAAGGTTTAGCATCAACAAAGAAGTCTGGATTGTCATAATTTACTAATTGTTGTTCATAGTATTCTCTAAATCCGGCTTCAGAAGTATCAACAGTTTTAATTAAAGGTCTTTTGAAACAAGGAGAGTAAATTATTTCGTTGTTATAACCTATCTCAGCCCTAACCAAAACATTTGACACTAAGTTTGTAAAGTAATACATTGACTTCTGTTTAGTGTCAGGATGATCAGACAGAGTTTGATCAAATAATTGTTTCAAAGAGCTTAAATCAATAGGATACTCATTAGATATTTGTAATTTATGAATGATTTCACCCAAAAACAATTGGCCTTTCCATTCTGACAATTCTTCATCTTTGGAATCGTGATCACTTTCCATGTCTACATCTTCATCTTCTTCTTCATTAGAGATAGCCATGGCTTCACTGTCACTGTTATTGCTAGGAGATTTTGGATCAGAGATACCTTTGATTTTTTCTTTAACATGTTCTTCAAATGTCTTTAACAAGGCAAAAATTTCCTTTCTTTTTTGGTTTTTGGCATTGGTAACAGCCTCTATCTCAATTTGTAAAGCTTTATCATCTGGTGCTATTCCAGTTAAAGAGTCAAAGTTAAATAGACATATAGATGAAGGAACCTTTATACTACTTGATAGTTGCATCAACAATTCTTCACTGGTTAAAACAACTGAAAAATTGGAATGACTATTACAAGTCAACAATAAATCAAATAGTCTACTTAAATTATGGTAATCTGTACCTATTCTCATACTGATTTTTGGCAATGTTAAGCATTCCAAAATGGATTTAATTACCAAATCATCGTTTTTCTTAATACTTTGCTCTAAATTTTCCAGTAAAAACTTTACACAGATTTTGTGAGAGCCTAAAATTTGCTTCATTATATCATTTAAACCAAATTGAGCACTACCACAAACATGAGGATATGGTGAAATGCATAAAGAAAGAATATCATGGAGTAAAGTCTTTTCCAAAGGAGAAGCAACTCTGCTTGTAGAGTGTGTTGTGGTTCTTGCTTTGTAATCCATATGAACTCTTAAACCAATACATGTTCTTGTATAAGGCTCAAAAACATGAGCCAAAGATTGAATGTTTTCTAACAAAGTCAAATCAATCATGTAGTCATTTTCTTCTCCAAAAAATGTTTCAATACCTCTATCCACAAACCAGCATTTCATACATTGTAAAACAACAACCAATAATTCACTGTCATGTTCAATTTTAGTTTTCAAGAAGGATACAAGGGTATGTAATACTTCACCAATCTTAGAATGTATGGCATGAACTTCATCATATCTTGGATCAGCTAACTTTTCAGAATCAGTTTTACCAAATGAATTAAATAATTGATGAATTGTGATTTTTTCATTTCCCAAAACCAGTCCTGCACTAGCACCAGTTGTCTTAGTTTGCTCAAACTCATATGAATCACCAGGCAATGGAGTAGTTTCAACAGACATTAAATCTTCAAACAATGAGTTGCCTGTGTTGCCGTTTCCAGCAGCATCATAATCAATATCGATACCCTCGTCATCGTCTTCGTCTAATGCAGCAGATTCTTGCTCTAAACCAGTTTCAATAGCATTAGCATCAACACTTTTCTTTCTAACGTAATTCAAAATAGCTAATTTCTCTTTATTTTGACCTATAGAATCCAGGTTTTTCTTTCTTTGGTTCTTTTTAACTTCAGAGTAGTCAGAATCAAATAACTCTGATAAACCACTAATGACATGTAACAATATCATTACGTATTTTTGGATTTTGTCTTTGTCTAATATGGACAGTTTCTCACTTGAAATAATTTTGGTGATGTTTGTAGAAGCATAATCTACCAATTTCTTTGATAAACTTATGGCATAATTGACTTCTTCATATGTTGGTAGATGCCATTTGAAGTTCATACATTCAGGAGAAAATCTTCTTTCATCAGAAGTAAACCCTCCCCATTTTTCTTCTGGAGATAATTTACAATCATCTGGGAACAACTTGAAGTCAATAATCTCAGGGTAAACTAAAGAAAACAAGATATTATGTACCAGTGTAGGTGATATCATATCAACAGGAGGATTGTGCACTTCATCAAAGAATTTAAACAAGATTTGCTCAACAGTTTTTTTGTGTTCAACTATTTGTTGCATACCACATCTAAAAATTTCATCTAGAACTCTAACACAAAAGACTATTTTGTTATCTCTTTCTTGAATTTGCTTACTTCTTACATTACCTTTACTTCTTTCAACTTCTCTGTCAACTTTTAGAGAGAACATATTGATTAATTGAGGAAATAGATCACCATTTCTTTTCAACATATAACCAGTAATTTCAGCAATAATGTCAACATTAGGAGATTTACAGTTTAAATAGGATGATTCATCAATTAAATGAGAGATAAAGTTTTCGCTAAAGAAATCAAACATGTTTTTATCCATTGATTCAATTAAAATCATAAACAATTGAGCAATTTTGAAAAGCAAAGATTCTTCAGATTTGGAGGGAACAAATGTAAAAAGTTTGGTGATTAATGCTTCAACAATAGGTTTGAATAATGTTGTGGATACACCAAAGGCATATTTGAATTCATCATTATACTCAGTTTCATGGTAGCCTTGTCTTATATTTTGTAAATGAGCATCAAGAGCGGGCTGAGTTACTGAGTAAAAGTCCTTATCCTTATATTCATCAATGACTGCTATAGGAGTAAAAGATACAATGCATAATAAACAGTTCAGCAAGGGAACTCCCATATCAGGATCATTTGCATCAATTTTGTTGATAATCATAGTCATGACATTGGTAATGTGCATTCTGTAGATATCAGTAGAGCAGTAGAATCTGGCAATTCTACCAAATTGTTTCAAAGCAATACCTTCTCTTTCTATAGAATGTGGATATGGAGTATATACTTCCATTAAAATTTTATCCATTAACTGACTTTTGTTAGGTGGATTCAAGTCTAGCAAATAGGCTAGTGATGAGATGTGATAGGTAGCATCTTTGAAATCTTTAGAGAAAGAACCTAGAAGAATAGGACCTTGGAATATATCAACCAAAGTAGCGTGATCAGCTAGTTTTAAATTCAAATCTTTTCTATACTTAGAGGATTCTTGTTGTTCTAGCTTGCATCTTTCATGATATATTTTGATAAATGTCATAACAAATCTAGCACACAAAGAAGACCAAACATCGGTATTAGATGGATGGAAATATGTGGCCATTGAATTCATTAAATTCTTAACCTTAGTTAGCATCTTTTCACTATTTATGGAGTAAATAATTGCTGTAATGATTGCACTAAATGAAGCGACAGATGATTCTTTGATCATAGAAAGTCTTAATCTGTTGAAAATAAAATCAATTTGTTCTTCATTTAAAAACCCAAATTCACCAAACTCAATTTTTGACTTAGCTATTATATCAGGGTTTTCAATGGTAATCATTTGAGTGTAACCTTCAGATATCATTTCAGATAAAAATTGGTACCATTGTACGTCAATAGTAGCATTTATAACTGAGTTCTTCCATATAGAAAATGCCAATTTAAACAAATCCATTGAAGATTTGTTTTCAAAGTAATGGTATGGAACGATAGAGGCTAAAATAGGTAGCACAGAAGATACAGTTTTTGGGGATAATGAAGAAACAATAAATTGAGTAATATCTGTTAAGCATTTATCACTTGAACTATCAAAGAACGTTCTGGCATTGTGGGCTAATTTTAAAAGCAATCTTAACAACTTGTGGTCATTTCTGTTTTCAACATCTCTTTTTTGGTAGCTTGCTTCTGGATCAGGCAAAAAATCTAAAAAGTAATCTAAAAGTGGTTTATAATCCAATAACAATCCACTTTGCTTTAATACTTTTCTATAGCAATTGTATGATTGTTCACCCAAAGCTTCTAGTAAATCAACGAATGTATCAACAAACAAAATCCTGTTTATTTTTTGCCCTCTTGACAAAGCTAAGCTATAGTAAACCATACACAAACTTTTTCTTAAACTAACTGGAATTTCAAAGTGTAAACACTTTGATAATTCCGTGGTCCAGTAAACAACGTTGACAATAGTAGATGACTTAACGTTTATTTTACCTCCAACACCAACACCATGAGCAGCATCTTTTTCGGCTTCTTCATCGTCTTCCTCATCTTCAAAAGTGTCATAATCACCTTGAGAAACGACTGATTCATCGTCCCCGTAATCGGATGTGTTTAATTGTAGCATATCAGTACCAAATACCATTTCAATATCGCTTTTGAAAGAGGAAATATCCTTAGCAGATATTGGAACAATACCTTGGATGTCTCTAGAAGATATGGAAATATACAAATTCACTAATACATGGCATAAGTACTTTGATTGTTGGGAAAAACCTTCTGTTTCAAAAGGAATACAGTCGTCAACATTGTATTTGTAGCCAAAATCTCTGGTGAAATATCTAGAATTTGGATCTCTAAAGGTTTCTTCAGGAGTATCATCCCCAAAATCCAAGTTAAAGAACTTCAATCTTTCATTCATCAAAGCTTCAAGATTTACAGGATCAAAAATGTTGCTTTGTGGTGTGTTTGAGTTCATTCTGGACAAATTTTGAGTTGAAGCGCTAGAAACTCCTTTAACTAGTTTTTGCTTTCCACCATAAAAAGTATCGTTTGAATAAGATCTCTTCAAGTTTGAAGAAGAAGTCGTCTTATTCTTAATTAAGTTCGTGACTGCTTTATGCATCAACGGAGCATTACCGTCTGTACCGCCGTTACCGTTAGGAGGAAGACTCATATTCAAAATAATAATGTTCTTTTTCAGCTAGTTGCAGTAACTTATTTTTTGGGTAATGATTTAAGCTCTCTTAACCAAAACTATACATTCACATTACAGTGAATATATACCTTAATTAAAGGAACGTTTTTTTTAAAATGAAAAAAAAATATATATATTGAATACACACTGGATGAGAAATACATCAACATTGGAAAAAAAGAAAGCTGATCGGATTTAAGAGACCCTCACAGAACTAAGGCTAGTTATTAGCAACATACAACTACGCTTCATAAGCTGATCGGATTTAAGAGACCCTCACAGAACTAAGGCTAGTTATTAGCAACATACAACTACGCTTCATAAGCTGATAGATCTAGCGTCAAGACCTTAGAACTGTTTTGTTTTTGGTTTCTGTAGACACCCACCAATGAATCAGACTCCTCAAATATACTGTTTTTCAAGGATATGACTATAAACTGTAGGCTCTCAGTTGCATGGTTCTTGATGTAGTTGCTTACTCTTAGGACATTGACAGTATCCAAAGCAGCATCGATTTCATCCAAAACAAAGAAGGGAGAGGGCTTGAACTTATTGATTGTAAACAACAAAGCTAGCGCAGCAACAGTTTTTTCACCACCAGACAAATATTCAATTTCTCTGAATTTTTTCATTGGAGGTGTTGCTTGGTATCTCATTGCTGCTAGGTAAGGTTCGTCCTCATCTTCTTCATTGAATTCTAGGTTTAAAGAAGCAGAACCACCAACTAGAACATTCATGGCATTGGAATCACTAGGTAATGAAGCATCCGTTGTTAGTTCTTTGTACACAGAGTCAATGTTATGCATAACATACTCCAATGTTTCTTCAAAGGTTTGTCTACGCTGCTTCTTTACCTTGTTGAACTTATCCAACAACTTCTTTTCTTTTTCTTTTAAGTCATGAACAACTTCATTGTTGTATTTATTGTACTTTTCCGTCAATTCTTTCAATCTATCCTTGGCATGAACATTAGGTTGCAATGTTAGCAATTCTTTTTCAAGATCGCTCAACTTAGTATTAATGTTTTTTTGGACATCAGCATTGCTTAGTTTTTTGTTTTTGTTCTTTAACAATTTCTTGTCTAATTTTGCATAGTCTAAAACCAACACAGAATAATCAAATTCAACATTGTCAGCATTTTCTTCGTTATTGAAAGAGCCGTTTATCAACGGTAATTCCACAGCGTTCATCTTACAGTTTTTGAATATCTGTATTCTGTCTTTTTCATAGGAATCATAAATGCTTTCTTTTTCTGATAAATCAACATTTAATTTATCTCTTCTGACCTTTAGTTCATCGATTTCTAAAGATAAGGCATTGACCAGAGTCTTGTTTTCTTCAAACCTTAATTTGATTTCATCCACTTCTTTAGTAGTCATTTCAGTCTTTTGGTTTAATCCAGTGATTTCTTCGCTGATATTATCCATCATTGTTTGGATCTCTTCTACCAACTTTGTGTTGTCAGTAATAGCCTTTTCAACATTGACAATGGAAAGCAAGATAGTTGATCTTTTCTTGTTTTCAAAAGATATTTTTGTTGTAATCTCAGATAAATCTCTAGATAACAAATCATATTGCTTCTTTTTTTCCTTTATCAAATTACCTGTAGTATTTTCATATTCAAGAACAGAAAATCCTAATTGGTTTGAAATGTCGCTGAATAGCTTTTCTAGTAATGAATTTCTCTTTTCAACCAGCTTATTGTGCTCGTTATTAACTAATGCTATAGATTCTTCCAACTCTTTCTTTTCGGTTTCTAATTCCTTGGCTAATTTCTCTTTGTTATATTCTATTTGTTTAGATAAATTTTCTATTTCAGTTTTGGTAAAGCTGATATTTAAATGAATTTCATTATGTTCTTTATGTAATTCAGATATTTGACTTTCCAAATCTTTGATTAGTAACTCTTTTGAATTAATGCTGTCATGATATATTTTCAAATTATCCATCAATTTATCCTTAGCGGTTACTAGATCCTGGTATTCAATTTTGTTCCATCTTGATTCACTACCATTGGATTGAGCACTACCACCTGTCATTATACCTGATTTTTGAATAACATCGCCATTTAATGAAATAATCTTACAACTTAAGTCATCTTGCCACTTCAACTTCTGCGCAGTTTTCAAATCATCAGAAATAACGGTATCTCTACAGATATATCTCATCACAGGCTTGAACTCATTGGAATAAGACAGTATATCTGAAGCAAATATAGCCTTTTTATCATTCAATCCAAAGTCAGGAGCCTTGCCTGATACTACATCAAGAGGTAAAAAGGTGGCAATACCTAATCTTTGGGCTTTCATATACTGTATACATGCGTTAGCAGTAGTGGCAGTATCAACAATAATAGCGTATAGATTTCTTCCTATCAATAAACTTACTGCAGAGTTATACTTGGCATTAGAGGGTCTAAATAAGTCAATAACAAATCCTTTAACCCCAGGATATATGTTCTTTAAAGAACGTAACATGTCTCTCTGTTTCTCTTCAAATTTGGTTTCTCTTTGTTCAGCAGAGAGTTCATCAATTCTCAAAAGAGTATTTTTCAACTTGATGTTATCAAAATCAACTTTTTTGTTCAAAGACTCGATACTGCCGGAAATCTTCTTCTTTTGCTGTTCCAAAGACTTAATTTCAATATCATTTGTCTTTGAAGATTCTTCATATTTTTGAATGTTTTTTTCTTTTTGTATTTTTTCATTTTCTTGTTCCTTGATTAATACTTCATAAACACCAATTTGCTTGTTGATTTTTCTCAAATTGATGTTTAGCTCGTCCAATTTGTTTGTTTTCAATTGAATTTCTCTGTCAATGATATCTCCACCATGTGTGGAAATATACTCACTCTTTATGGTGTTGATTTGATTTATAGCGTCAGCATCAATATTTGTGAATTTAACTTGATCCTGTTCAATTTCTTCAATTTGAGTTTTAATATTCGAGCTGGTGTCAATTAAAGTTTGCTTTGTATTCTCCAAATCGTCAATGGTACTATTTTGGTTGTTCAAGTCGATGTTTAATACTTCAAGATTATGTTTCAAATCAGTGATTATAGTCTCGTATGATCTGGATTCATTTTGAGTTTTGTTCAAACTAGTAGCTTTAAGCTTTTTTGATGCTGCCAAAAATTGTTTAATGCTTTTGCTGTTGTTTTTTAAAGCAAATTGGTATCTAACATTTTCATTCAAAGCAGCATCGTAAGATTCTTCCTTGGTTTTCAAGCTATCTTCAACGATTCCAATATCAGCTTGAATATTGTCAATTTCCTCATCCACAGTGTTTAATTGATCATCGATTAAATATAACTGAAACAAATGAAATTGAATGGTTAAATTTTGTTTTTCATCCAATTTTTCATTATACCTGTCATTTTTGTTAGCACTTTCTGTATAATGACTGATTTCAGTTTGAAGTCTTCTCTTTTCAATAATTGCATCACCACATTCATTGGCTGTTTTCAAATAGTCCTCTTTTAGTGCGTCGTATTCCTTCTTGTATGTGATTGAACCAGAAATTCTTTCAAAGAAGTTTGTTAAATCATAAGGATCTTTTGAAGCAACTTGTTCAACGTCACCTTGAAATACCAAAAAGTTTCTAACCTCAACTAAAATGTTTTCTTTGTTCAAAGTTTCAATATATTTTTGAAAATTAGAGCTTCTGCCATCAATTTTGTATCTGGAAGCTCCATCAGTATCGACATCTCTGTAAAACTTGACAATAGAACCGTCTGTTTTTTGGTATTTTGCCTCAACAGATGCTCTTGAAACGGTTGAATTTGAATCGTTTTCATCGTCTTCATTTCCATTTGATCTCTTGCCCCTGTAAATCAATTGTGTTATAGACGATGATCTTAAAAGATTGGTGTCAACTCCCAAAACAAAAGATATGGCATCCATGATGTTACTCTTACCAGACCCATTTGGTCCAATGATAGAGATGAAATTTGATGTCCCAATTTCAATGTTTACCTCATCTTTGTAGGACTTAAAATTAGTTAGCTTTAAATTCAAAAGTCTTCCCATGATAACTGCACTTTATATATCGAGACTCTATGTATGGTTCACTCTGTTTATGTTAATTCAAAATAAACTAGCATTTTCCATAACAATATTAAAAAAAAAAAATAATTGAAAAACTGAAAACATTACGCCAATAATTGCTACAAAACATATACGTGCAAATTCTGGTGATCATGTGTTTTTACGCGTCCGTCACATGACCAAGAGCCAAAAACGTGACCATTACCCGATTAGGAAAAGAGACAAAAATATCAAGTTATAAGCTATTCATGGTTCATATATAAGTTACTTCATAGTTTCGAGTTCAATATCTTCATTTACTGTGGTATTCAATATTTTATGGTAGACACCAGAACTGTTTTTACAGACGTACTTGTAAAGTTTAACATTTAGTGTGTGGAGGTAGAAAATACTCATTATGCAGGCAACTATTATGGAAGCATTGAACACCATCTTTGCATTGACCTGCAAAGGTAAAGTTCTATATTGAATGATCACAATGACACCTAAAATGAATACAGTGGCAGATGTCATAACCAAGGCAAATGAAACTAATAAAACCTTACTGTTAACATCATTTGGCAACTTCAGCTCAGCACTTTGAAGCCTTGAAGGTCCAAAAAGCTTTTCTTCCAAGGATACGTTCTTATTGGTGCTATTCGATGCACTTCCTGCTCTGTGGTAAACTTTATTATTAGATGTTTCGGACTGTAAAAAAGATGAATTCATGATTGAATGCGTTGCTATGGTCCACAGCTTAGAATATTTCTAGATATCATAATATTCCTGCCACAAATATAATCATCTAATTTTTGTTCAAACTCTTGAACTGCTTCTTCATCTCCATCAGAGGGGAAAGCATCGTCTTAATTAAACGGGGTGTAAATTTTACTTGGTGGGTGATATTTTTTTTGGCTGTATTTTTTTCTTGTTTTCTTACTACATATTCTTAATACAATGCTAACAACTTCGGCATATAAGTCATGATGATGCTATCTAGTCATACACCAACGGAGTATCACATTCATCAGCTAAACTGTTTTCTTGATTGTCCTTTAGATATCTTTGCGGAGATAATCTTCGTCTGAACATGTACTCTTTACTCACACTAAGCGACCCCCGCAAAACATTAGGATACATATTCGCATGGGGCGGCTTTTTTTCTAGCTTAGTGAAGTCCAATACACTCAAATAGGATTTATGGTCCTTTACTATTGCAGTGTATATTCTTTTACCATCGGACTTTATGCCCCATACGTTATCGGCAAAATGCAAGGTATCATTGAACAGTATATCGCCGTTTCTTATATTGACTACAGTGAATTGGATCTCGGAACCCAATATCAAAAAGTTATCATCAAACCAGAAAGAGGATATTGGTATGTTACCATTATGGTAATATTGGAACAATATGTTGAAGTTGTTGATATCCCATCCTTTAACGGAACCGTCAGCCGCTGCTGAACAGAGGATGTCACCTTTTAGTTCTAGTAGCCCTACTAAACCCGCATGTCCTTGTAAAATCAGGGCTGGAGAGTTCAATACCAACATCTTTGGCTGATTCGGATACCTGGTTATATGGCCTGTATTTTTGTAATTCTTGACCTCCCAAACAAATATCTTAAAGTCTGTGGTTGTTGAATAGACTTTGTTTCTCTTGTGATCATAAACTACAGCGTATACTCTTGATCCGTTTCCTACCATTCTACAAATGCATCTCAAGTCACTGATATTCCAAATTCTGCATGTTCCATCATATGAGCCTGTAACCAAAATGTTTTTATAAACAGACATTGATCTAACTGAATCAGTATGGCCCTTAAGTGTTCCTAGGTAATAAGGGTTGACATGAAAAACATTGTACACAAGTTCATCTTCAGTCTCTTGGCATGCTTCAGAAGGCAATCTCCAAACCATAATGTTACTATCTCTGCTACCACTAAGGATGAATTTCCCGTTTTTTTCATTTGAACTTAATTCCAAACATCTTACAGTTGAAGTGTGGCCTTTGAAAACATAAATACACTTGAAAGTACTCAAGTCCCATATTCTGATTGATCTATCTGTTCCAGCAGTGATCAAAAAATTTGTTTCTAAATCATACTTCAATGCCCAAACACCTCCTTCATGTCCTTTAAGTGTTGTTTGTTTTTCACCAGACAAATCATATACTTTAATGAAGGTGTCATCAGCAGCTGTTATTACATACTCCGGCGTTATTTCCAAACATGTAATTACGTCCACGTCATGTGCTACAACTGTTTTGATAGCTGGTAAGCATCCCTTTTTAGTCCAATTCCTATAAAGCAATTCTTTTTTCTTAAATTCAACAAAGGTGCATAGCTTGCGTTTTTCTTTAGTTAAGAGGTCTTCACTTGTTTGAATGTTAAAAAAGTTCTCTCTCTTATCTATGTAATCCCATAATATGTCATCTTTCTCTATGAGTTCTTTAAATCTTTTGTTTATAGTCATACATGTGTAAATATCCGCTAAAGGCATATACTGAAATATTCTTGTTAATACGTTCTGTGGAAGTAATTTAGAAAAGTCTGATACTAAATGCCTATCTAGCAGCAGCAAGAGATCTGCTATTTGTGGTTTTGAGGCCAGTTTAAGCAACTGAAGTATATTATCGTTAGTAGAAGATAAAGAATCATCATTTAAATTTGGTATACTGGATTCTAATGATATAGATTTTTTAGTATCAGCATTGCTTTCGGTTACTTCATTTGAGTAGTAGTCTATATCATTATCCGAGTTATCGGGCGATATTGGCAAAGGATTTGCTTGTTTAGTTTTAGTTTGGGTAATGGGCAGATTGCTCTTGATACTACTGTTAATCACTGATTTATTATGTTTATTTGTAAGTGGAAATAAATGTCGGCTATTTGTCTGAGCTATTAAATTATGTTTATTGATGAGATTTTCATTCATAAAGAGCTTTATTATATCTTTTTTCTTTTTGTACTTATTTTTCCATAGAGACCTTGTCTTTCTCACTTTTTTGTCATTATTTGGTGTAGACATATTAAATTTGTTTAATCTTAACTCTTTAATAGCTTACTTTATTGGGTTTTAACAACTTGTTCTCTTATATATATAACTTGTATTTCTACTTTAGACAGTTTAAAGCTTTGACATTTTGTTTTTTCTTTTTTCAAAAAATGAACATGTATATGTTGGAAAGCGCTACATGATCACGTGTTTTTATGAATTTTGAAACCCCATTTAAAATTTATATCCGATGATCACGTGTGACAATTCCGACGGAATTTTGGATCAATACCGAGTTGATAAGCATGAACCGAGAGCAATAAGACTGCCGTATTGAGTCAGCTTACTTATATAAAACCCTAATATTTTGTAGCAATAATCTTCTTGTTTATAAATTAATTGAACCAATGAGTCAAAATTCTTTAACTACTAGAAGCATTATTATCATAGGTTCAGGGATAATAGGATTATCGGTTCTCTACAGATTAATTGAGGACATAGAAAAGAAAAAGTCAACTAGCATTTGTTACAAAATCCATGTTGTGACACGTATTGACAAAAAAATACTATCTCTGAAGGGTGATTTGGATAATGTTATATTTGATCAGGACCTTGCATCAGTATACGCAGGTGCACATCAAAGACCATTTCCAACTGAATATGCAAGCGGCAATGAAAAGCTGACTTATCAAAGACGAGAAAGTTTATACACTAAAGAAACATTTGATTATTTTTTGGACAAGCTGAAAAACAGCAAAGAATGGAGTTATGATGACTATGAAACCACAATTAAATTTTGTAGAGGTTATGATTTGATTGACTCTTCTATTGAAGCCTATAAAAATTTAAACGACGGGTACAATTCAAACAACTTGGTCAATTTCACTGAACAAGATAAAACACTTAGTGAACTAGTTGTTCCCTCTTGTATTCAAGAGAAATTGGATATCATTTCTTCATACGACACTTATGTTGTTAACACACCGCGGTTTATGAGATTTTTATATAGATCTTGTTGTGAGAAATCCGATGCTATTTCAAATATAGACTTACAGTTTCACTTCAATCACAATGTCAACTTTATGGAAGACGTTGTTTCCCTAAGCAGTACTCCTAAGCCTGTGATAATAAATTGCTCAGGAAAAGGAGAACTGTTGTGGAACAGCAGCAATGATAGTGTAGTCACTTCTTACTTTCCTATAAGAGGTCAGACCTTGCTTGTATCGGTTCCAAATACACCAAAATACCAAAAGTTTGCTGAAAATACTATCACATATCAAAATGGAAGCAAGTGGTCATTTGTAATACAAAGACCAATTCCAAAAAAGAACAAGAACTTTAAAAAACGATTGTACTTTATTATTGGAGGTACCAAACAAATTGACTGTTACGATAAGAACATTTCTAATGCTGATATAAACTATGTTCTAAATAATGCAAAAGAAATCTTTCCAAATTTATTCACAGATGGTGATTGGATATTAGAAAGGGTTAATGTTGGTTTTAGACCTGGAAGCAAAGTCGGATCGGTTGTTAATCTGGAACATAAAGCAAGTTTCCACTTGAAAACTTACTACCCAATAATCAATTGTTATGGATTTGGTGGCTATGGTGTTGAATGTAGTTTTGGAGCAGCCAATCACGTTATGATGTTGTTAAATAGAGCTTTCAGAGAAGCCAATCTATAGCTACGTTTTCTTTTTTGGCTTTATTACAGTTTGATTGTTTTTATTTAATTTTATTTTATTTTTTAGATTTTGTTTAAAAATGGAATATATAATTTACTCTCTTCTTTTCATGGTTTGATTTATACTAAATTGTTAAATTTTATTCTCATTTTATCTGAATATTTCATAAATTAGGCCTTAAGATCAAATTAAAAACAAATATGATTAATGAAAAACACAAGACTTTCACAAAACGGATTTATCTAAAATGATATTGGTCAATGTGTCATTATTTAATATGGCACCTCAAATCTGAAAACAATGCTTCGTAATAAAGAAGAAAAACATATGATTAACTTATAAATGGAATTTAATACATTCTTTTTTTTTTTTTTTCAGAAAGAATTATTTTCAAGTTTATTCATATCAAACTTAGAAGTTGATTGGCTTGAAGTGAGCGGCTAAAGCAGCTTCCTTAACAGCTTCAGTTAAGGTTGGGTGAGCGTGACAAGTTCTAGCAATGTCTTCAGCGGAAGCACCGTATTCTAAAGCTAAACCTAATTCAGCAATTAATTCACCAGCACTTGGACCAACAATGTGACCACCTAATAATCTTTCACTTTCAGCATCAACTAAAACCTTGACGAAACCTTCGGTATCCATGTTGGTTTTAGCTCTGGAGTTAGCCAAGAATGGGAATTTACCAACCTTGTATTTGATTCCTTCAGCCTTTAATTCTTGTTCAGTCTTACCTACCCAGGCGACTTCAGGGTGAGAGTACATAACAGATGGGATGTTACCGTAGTTAACGTGACCATGACCAGTCTTTAACATTTCAACGGCAGCAACACCTTCTTCTTCAGCCTTGTGAGCTAACATAGGACCAAAGGTGACATCACCAATGGCTTTAATATGTGGGTATTTGGTATTGAATTCCTTATCAATAACAACTCTACCTCTCTTATCAACATCTAAACCTAACTTTTCTAAGTTTAAGTTTTGGACGTATGGTCTTCTACCAATAGCAACTAATAAAACATCAGCTTCTAAAGTTTCCTTCTTACCGTTCTTGACACCTTCAACTTCAACGGAAACCTTGTCACCGTCTCTAGAGGCAGCTAAAACCTTGGTGGAGGTCTTGAATTTCAAACCTTGCTTGGATAAGAACTTTTGGGTGGTCTTGGCAACTTCTTCATCCATGGTGGCACCGATGGCAGGTTGGAATTCAATGATGGTAACTTCAGATCCTAATCTGGAGTAGACGGAGGCCATTTCTAAACCAATGATACCACCACCAATGATGGCTAACTTCTTTGGAACTTCCTTTAAGCTTAAGATACCAGTGGAAGAAACAATTCTTTCTTCATCAATGGTGATACCTGGGAAAGGAGTAACTTCAGAACCAGTAGCGATTATAATATTTTCAGCATCAATTAAGACTTCTTCTTTAACACCGTTTTCAACTGGGGAAACCTTGACTTGATGTTCACCTTCGAAAGAACCGTTACCCTTGTAGTAAGTAACACCGTTCTTTTTGAATAACATTTCAATACCACCGGTTAATTCCTTGACAATTTTGTCCTTGGCTGCTTGGAACTTTGGAATATCCATCTTAACATCACCAACAACGATACCTCTTTTATCAGCATCGTGTTTCATTTCGTGGTATAAGTGGGAGTTGTTTAATAAAGCCTTAGATGGAATACAACCAACATTTAAACAGGTACCTCCTAAAGATCCTCTCTTTTCGATACAGGCGGTGTTGAAACCTAATTGAGCTGCCTTGATGGCTGCAACGTAACCACCTGGTCCACCTCCAATAATAACAACATCGTGCTTGGCGGTTTTGGCTAATTGCCTAGAAGCTGTGGAAAATAAAGCTTTGTGATAAGTAGAACTCAACATTATATTTATGTGAAAAATTTTTTATATTAGTTTCCTATTTTGGGTCGTGTAATCTTCCTCTATAATCATATACCGATCCTCCATATTCAATTCAATATTTTTAAAAAAATTCATATATATTAATATTTCATATATTGAATATTCACCTCGGATTAAGTGCTTCATTTTTTTTACCCAGGTGCTAAGCAAAAAAGTGTAGTAAAAAATTTTCCCTATGGAGGGGATTGTATTCCTTTTTGGGTTGATTTCTAGGTGGTGTTAAAGCCTACGGCGCTTTGCTTTTCCGTAAAAAAAAGGAAGGCAGAATGCACGGGAAGGCAGCTTGGGTGGATGGTCACGTGCTGGCTTTGGTACCAGAGGGGATTATGCGTTAGTGTATATAAAGATTATAATTGGATTGCACTGGCATTGACCTCATTTGTAAGAACTTGAACTATGTTATCTTGCAATATCTTATCAGACAAGTCCTTCAAATGCTTCTTAGGGTCCTGTTTACCAACGTATCTAACATCATCTTCTTCAGATTCTTCTTTTTTGGCTTCTTCTTTATCCTTACTTTCAACGGTTTCCTTCTTCTTTATTTCCTCTTCAACCTTCTTGTTGTATAATTTGGTCAATTTAGTAAGGTTTTCAAGGTCTCTTTCATGATTACAGAATGCTTCTTTTTCTTCTAAATCTTCACCCTTATCCAAAATCAACCCATTGGTCCATTGTTTCATATGTAGTAGCATCATTACCTTCATTTCCTCAGTATCTTTCAAATAGTCTATGTTCAGGGAATAGTATGCTTTATTTAGCCCGTGTACTAATGCTGTTAGATTTGGTTTATTCAAAAATGGTATGTTAGAAGTGGTTTGTCTTGGTTCTCCAAATTTCATCATAGTTGCTGGATCCATTAGTCTGAAAGCATCTATAACAACTTTTCCTTTAACAGATTGAATAGGATCAACCACAACGGCTACAGCTCTTGGAGATAGTTGTTCAAAAGTCTTTTGTGTGTTTACATCAACAGAAGACAACCAGCAACCAAACCCTGGATGAGAATGGTACCAACCAACAACGTTTTCGTGTCTTCCTGTTTGTTCAAGCATTTCCATCATCTTTGTTTGAAATACATCATCAACGGCTTCAACAGAAACACCTGTACCGGATTGTGGCATAGCGAAGACATCAACAACATTGACTGTATATTCATCAACAAAAGAACCTAACATCAAACCCATGACTTCCATAGGAACACCGGCTCTACCGTGTCTCAACATCTTTAATAACGCAATCGGGGATATGTATACTGTTTCCTTGGAGTCATCCAAATTGGCATCGACAGGAGCTCCTCCTGACATACCACCCTTCATGCTGCCCATTTGTGATAATAAACGATTCATTTTTATCTTGGTTTCTTTTATATAAATATAACTTTTTCTTTGGTTTGAACGTGTTTATCTTAATGTAGTAGTTGTACTTGATACATGTGAGTGTATTTATTAGAAGATATTTTTGCCACCGTGAAATTTGGTGTCGTTTTTTTGTTCTCCTAAACGCTAACCAAAAAACGGTGTAAGATTTCGGATATACGGTCACGTGCTTTGGTGGTTAAAGCCGAAGCTTAATCAAATACGAGGGAGTGAATAAAACGCTATTGAAGCTGCAAAATATATGGCAACACGATCGAAACCAGTATAAAGTAAAAACATTTTACATATTTGTATAGTAGCATTTCAAAGATATAAAACCAAAACTGCCAGTTGTCTATACCGTGTATGATTTAACATTCCAGTGCAATATTGAAGAGACACGAGATCATGAACTTTTACTGAACTAGCAGTAGTAACCAAACAAAAAATTTTCAAAAACAAGCTTTTAACAAAACAGTACACCAAAATCCAACACCAACAATACCAAAATTTTACAATTAAGAATATTGACAAACCAATTGTTGCTATATACTTTTTTTTAACTGCACCTTTTTTAAAAATTTAAAATGTAAAGTATATAACTTTAGTCATGTGACCTAGGTAAACAAATTTTTGCACTATACTAACAAGAGTGTATATCTACGCATTTAAGCCCCTGAAAAATGAGTAACATAACGATTATGAAAATTCATCTACCAACCATACATCTACCAATTAACATATAATATCCACACTAAAATGGTTGAAACAAGATCACATACTATTCATCAGGAAGAACAAGTGTCTTCATCACCTAATCCTATTATTTTAAATCTTACAGGACAAAACCACTCAGATGAAAGTGGTCAACACCAAGTTCGTTTTACCGAGGACACCGTAGATAACGAACATATGAACAAAAAGAAAACCAAAATTTGTTGCATATACCATCCAAATGAAGAGGAAGAAGCCAGCTGCACACATACTCATGGACCTAAATCCAAAGAAGATGAAATAGAAGACTTATCTTCAGAGGACGAAGATGAGGAAAACCTGACATATAGCGAAAGAAGAGCCAAAAGAATAGAAAGACGTAAAAGAGAACTAGAACACTTGGAGAAAAGCGAGTATGTGCCTTCAAATAGCTACGAAATACAGCCAGATTATACTAATAAACAAAAGTAAAAATAAAAAATCTTATATATAATCTTACTTATAAAGTTCAGACTCTATCGATAACAAAGTTGTATAAGTTTGCTTGCTCAACCTGTAAGGAGTGATACCAACATAAGTCATACAGTTTTTGGATATTTGGTTCAATTCTCTCTTGGTTTGTTCTTTGATAGATTCAGATTGATCTCTCAAAGTGACCATTTTTTCCTTTAATTGTTGAATGGAGAACATTGTTAAAATCAACACATTTGATAAGTTCTTCAAAACAGGATCAATGTTTAATAAAGAAGTCATCTCTTTTCCTTGGCTCAAAATTACAAAAGTAGCATTTTCAGAAGTATCGTAAATAGGAACCAAGTTTAAGGCTCTTAATTTGTCTAAACACTTAGCATAATCTCTAACTATAAATCTTTGCCAGATATCAGCAATACTCAATAAAACAGGTAAAGCCAGTTTGTTTTCAGAAGATATCTTTTTGGAGGCAGATGAACCATAGTTGGCATAGTTTTCATTGATTAATATAGCCTTGTTTAAAATAGAATTTATGTCTTGGGATTGCAATTCAAAGCTTGATATAGAATCTTCTGAATGCATAAAGTCCAATCCACTCAAAAAGTCACCCAGACTTTTGTTGACAATGGTAAAGACAGAGTCTAAGTTATTGGCCAAGTGGTAAAGTAAAATAGCATCTTCAAATCTTCCTTCTTCTTCTGCTTTAAAAGCGCATGACTCAGTTATCTTGGAATATAATTCAGTCCCACTGTTTATGTTAAAGAAGGAAGCTCTTTTTTCCAAATAGCCTTGTTGGATAGAACCGGTCTTTAAATTTACCTTACCCAAAATAGCTGTGTAATCCTTTGAATAGGAAATCAAATCTTTTATCAAAGATTGTGTAAGTTGCAATATCTTTTTGTTAGAGTCCTTATTCTTGACACTAATAGGTCTATAAAATAAGATCAGGTACTCAATGACAATCTTAGGATCAGAAATGATAAAATATTGCATGTATGAAGTAAAAAACTTCCAAATAGGCAAGCCAACCTCAGCAAATTGATCTAAGTCTAAGCTAACACTGTTGTGAATAGCAAATATCAAATGTACTGTGTCAATGTTGAATCTGGATTTATCATTACTGATGAACTCAGCCATGTTTTCATATAAGCCACACAATAGCAATACTTGTAAGTACAATTTCAATCCAAATTGTTGTTCACCCAATAAAATGACAATTTCCTTAAATTCTTGGAATGTGAATTGATCAGAAGATTCCCTGACTTTGTAAATATCTTTACTTTCGTCTTGTCCTTTGGTTAAAACAGCTAAATGGAACCATACCCAGTCTTCCATGGATTCAATGACTTCTCCAACACATTTAGAGCCAGTTTCTCCTGAAAGATCTAGCTTACCAATAATTTTGTATACTGCAAGCTTATATGGATCTACGTTTACTTCTTTATTGAAGGTCTTGTATTCTAGCAAAATTCTTTGTTGTAGATCAGCATCTAAATAACCTTCTTGAATGATATGCTTGAAACATTGGCTTATTTGTGGGGCTATCTTGTTGAAAATGGTTTTATTTGATATGATATAAGAATAAGCTTCGTTTAAACAACCACCTCTTAAGAAGTAATACATTATACACCAAATCGGCTTATCGTTGACAATAGTCAAGTTGGATGACTTCCAATCACCAGATGCTAAGTTTTTGAATTTCATGGATATGTAATGCTGGTATTTGTTAGCAATGGTTGGAATTCCTTCATTAATTGAGTTCTTGGCATAAAAGTCCAAAATGTACTTGTGGAATTGAGCTTCCAAGAACTTTTGAGACTTTTTGTTTAAAGACAAATCTTTTATTTCTGGATTTTCTTGGAACTTCAATATTTCTAAACATTCAGAAATGTGTCTATTGTTGCTTTGTAAAGTTTCATTGTTTGATGAAACATATTTTAATATCATATCTGTTAAACTCTCATCAGCATCATTTTTTTCAGAGTTATTTTTATAAACAATCTTGGCATACTCTTCAAAAGATTTTCTTAAAGTTTGAGAAGAGTTAACGTTGATTTTGCAGTTGTTGAATGTTTGCAATAAAGCCATTTTCTTATTAGCAGCGTTTTTAGATTTTCTACTGATTGAGCCTTCTGAAAAAGTTTCATCAAAGAAACTTAACCCAGATTTTTTGTTGGTTTCATCGAATTTTGTGGTTGTCTTTCCTTTGGTAACAGAATTTATACCATAAAGAGTCTTTAACTCATCTTTCTTTTTTGCGTAGCTAGTATTGTCCAATAATAATGGATTGCTGGCACTTGAATCATTCAAACTCTTTTCAATTGAGCTTAAAATTTGTTCTTGTTTTTTATCCCTCAAGTAATTATCCAATACAGTTTCGTTAACTGAGGAATTTCTTTTGTTAGCAGCATTGGTTCTAGCATTAACACTTCTAGCAGCTTTGTTCAATCTTTTAGCTTTACTGACCTTTTTCAAGTCCTCTATAAATTGTTCAGCTTCTTGAATATTGAAGCCAGATCCTGATAATAAGTAATGGGCCCTTGTTAAATCAGGACCAGCTTTGGATAGTTTTTGGTTCAATAAGTTTGTGCTTTCACACAACTCATTCAAGCTTGGTGTGATTCTTACATTTAAATCAGAGTAGGAAACATTTGATTCAAGACTTTCATTTGTTGGTAACAAATGGCATCCATCAAGTAATCTATTGATCTTAGACTTTTGAGGAATCTTGGACTTACTTTCTTCAATTTTAGCCAAAAAGGTCTTTTCATCATCGGCAGCAGTGTTGCTTTGCTGTTGTGCTGATCCAAATGTATTTGTGGTTGTGGCAGCTGGCTTGGCACCAAATGACAAGCCAGTTGAGGCTGTGTTATTAGGTTGCTGACCACCCAAGGAAAATCCTGTGGTTGTGGCAGCAGGCTTAGCACCAAATGACAAACCAGTCGAAGCTGTGTTATTGGATTGCTGACCACCCAAAGAAAATCCTGTGGTTGTGGCAGCAGGCTTAGCACCAAATGACAAACCAGTCGAAGCTGTGTTATTGGATTGCTGACCACCCAAAGAAAAACTTGGTGTAGTTGCTGGTTGGGCTGTTGAGCCAAAGCCAGTAGTTGCAGTTGCGCTAGGTTGAGCTGTTGAACCAAAACCAGTAGCTGCGGTGGTAGTAGGTTTAGCACCGAACGTAAAACCTGTGCTCGCTGGTGCTGCACCTGCTTGCTGTGTATTGGATCCACCAAAATTTAATGATGTGGTTCCTCCATTTGGAGCTGGTGTTGCAGCCTTATTACCGAAATTAAACATTAAAAACTACTTGTATGCTCTCGCTTTTATGGTCTCTTGTTGCTACCTTACTTTCTCTATATAATCGATGAACATAAACAAACGTTATTTAAAATATATAGCGTTTTTTTTTAAAAAAAAGAAAGAAAACCTAAGCAAAAACATTAAGCTGTAATTGAAAAATTTTCTGCCATGTTTTTTGTCGGAGTTAACAAACTGGGGTGAAAAATTGTTACACGTGATCACATAGACAAGTCACTGTAATAAGAGGCCAATGGAATGAAGCAACTCACACTTTATTTACTTTCAAATGACGTCTAAGAAATAATAACCGTATTTATATATATGTAGGAAAGCACAGAATCTAATCAAAACCGGCAAATGCAACACTCTTTTTGACTTTCTTTTTAGGAGCTTCATTATCTTCAGTCATTCTTAGTAATTCTTCTTGTTTATCTTTCTTGAATTGTTCTCTTTTAGTTTTTCTTCTGGACGATCTGGCATTGGAGGCTTTGGCTTTTATATCAAGTTTTGCATTTTCCAATTTTTCTTCCTTTTCCTTATCTTTTCTTTCTATTTCCATTCTCTTTAGTTCTCTGATTTCTTCTAATCTTCTGTCTTTTTCAAGTTTACTTTCGATTACTTCGTCTTGTTTATCTCCAATTGTCTTAGCTATTCTTTGCAATATTAGTGTATCATTATCTTTTATGAATTTTTTACCCTTTTTACCAGTCTTTATCTTCAAACCTGTTTTTATAGACTTATTTAAAATAGGTAGATTTTTTTCTACTCTTTTGGCTAATAGTTCTCTTTGATGCTTAGACTTTCTTTGAGATCCGTATAATAATGCTCTTTTTTGTTCCTTTTTAGATGGTGCTCTTGAAGAAGGATCCTGTTTAGCTGTTTTTTTGTCACCTTTGAATGATAATTGATTAGCTGCTAGACTGTTTGACATGATTTCAGGGGTTACTTCCTTCATCAAGGATTGTCTTTTTGTTCTCTTAGCGGTACCCATATTGCTTTCGGTATTTTATTATTAGTACTTTTCTTTGGTTATTTACTTTATTATAAGATGTATAATCAATATGTCTCACGATCATCTATTTCCGAATTTTCAATATGTGGGATTCAAAGAAGAGGAAATGAAGGCCCAAAAGGGAAGTAGCACAACCAAAAAAAAACAGCAAAAAAAAAAAAAAAAAGAAATAAATCAAAGCCAGGCGATTATTTCCTAAATAGGTAATTCAAAAGTCAATTATGATGAAATGCCCAAAGGTTTGTTAAGGAACTTTAAAAAGGTGGTATTTTCATGTTGCTGTAAGTCACTATTTGCAATAACATACTATCGTATATAGCCTAATAAACTATGCTCAAGTTCACATGTGCATTGATTCCAGTTTTATAACAGATGTATATCTTTTGCTCTTATCTCCGCACATCACAAAAAAAAATATTATTAAATTTTGGAGAGCACGTGACTTTACACTGTTTTGTTGCTTAAGTCCGCCAATCGTGCTCATTTATCGCTTGGAACAAAATCTAAGGGGTGAGCGCTTTCAAACTGTTGTAAATTTACAATTTTAAATTCACATATTCCTTGTTTCAAGGTTGCTACAGCAGTCATTCAAAAATAAACAAAATATACTTTTTATCAAATACAACATTCTTTGTTTTATTTATGGTTAATCAATTTACCTGAGGCAAAAGAAATACATAGTAATAATTATACATATTTTAAAAAAAAATGATATTTATTTCTTTTTTTTATTAAAGTTTTAGCTTGATATTAATATTTTTATTTATTAAAGACACTATAGGCCTTAAACTGCTTGGGATTTTACATCACGAGAAGAACTTATTCTTCAGTTTCTTCAACTTCTTCTTCTGCTTCTTCTTCTTCGTATTCACCTTCAGAAGCATAAACATCTTCAGGACCATAGTGAATAGACAAAGTTGGTTGAACAACAGCAGAGTCTAAGGTCCAAGCATCTAAGGCTTGTTCACAATCAATGATAATTTGTCTAGAAGCATCGTAACCATCGTATTGAGGTCTTTGTTCACCTGGAACAACAGGGTTGACATCTAATAATTCCAATAAAGCTTTACCGTAACCAGCAATCAAAGCGTTCTTTTCAGCTAATTCCTTGTAAGCATCAAACAAGTAGAAGAAACCGGCTTTTAACTTTTCTCTGGTGATATTAGATAATTGGGCTTCAGCGACTAAAGATTCAGCTTCAGCTCTGACCAATTCTTGTTCTAAAACAGCAATCTTGGTGGATTCTGGGGTCTTGTATCTCAAATGAGCAATTTGGTCAGCAATCTTTTGCTTTCTGTCTCTTGAAGGTTGAACTGAGGCTTCCAAGTTTCTGATAGACTTTAAGGTTAGTCTGTATTGGTCATATTTGTCAATGAATTGGTCGTCTAACTCGGCTAATTCGTATATCAAAACACCTAATTTGTCAGTAATATCGGAAATGTCGTCATCTCCGGATTCACCCCAAACTGATAATTGGGAAGCAGAATCTCTCTTTTCATTGACAACCAATTCCCAAGACTTTTCAACTCCTCTTTCTAATTTGATCAAGGTGTTTAATTTTCTGGCTAATTCTGGACCAACTGCTCCTGCGGTCTTTGATCTCAATTGGGTGGATAAAGAACTACCTCCAAAAAATTTGTTTTTACCAACTGTGCTGGCTCTTGGTGGTGGTGGGTTTTGGATTTCTGCTTGTGTAGGAACCCTGTTGGATCTCATAGAATATGTTCTGTTCATTTCGGATTTTTTTTTTTTTTAAAAATATATATATTTTTTTTGGATTGTTTTAATTAATTATTAATCTCGCACTTTCCTCTTGGGTTATACTATATACTCTCTTACAACTTAATGCTCCTTTATACAGTAATGTTTGTTTTTAAAATCCTTATAAACCAAGCGAAAATACTGCTTTTTTTTCAATCCTTTTTTTAAGGGGGCCAATGTACTCCCGCCCCCATTTTCAGCTCAGCCTATTAAATAGACCGCGTACAACGAAAATTTTTCCTAGCGGTCCTACGTCAAAACAAAGGGGGCAAAACAGCCATTTTAGCACGAATTATTTCACCACTCGTGCTCCCCTAAAAAAATGGGAAAGCTACCAAAAAAAATACACGTTGTACAATTGGTCGCAATCGTAGGGAATGGTGTGCTTGAAGGTTATTTAGGTTTCCATATATGACGTTTTTTTTTGACTACACTCACATATCGCCGAAAAAATCATTATCTGATTTTTTCTGCTTCTTGCTACTTCTGACCATTGCCTTCCAATCCTCTTCGATGTCGTCCTTGTAGTCGGACTTAACACCGTTTTCAGCATCCTCTATGGCCTTTCTCTTCATCTCTTGAACGATAATTTCTCTTTTTTCAACAAGCTTTTTCTTTCTTTCCTGTCTTTTCTCCTTGCTTTCTACCTTGTTGGACCATGCAACAGTCTCAGCAGGCTTTTTGCTTTTGCTTTGCTTGTTTTTTTTATTTTCCTCTAATTCCTTCAATCTCTTTTCTTCTCTGGTTTTATCGGAGTATGGGTAGTCATCCATGTTGAATTTTTCTACAAACCAGCCGTTCTTTTCCTTGATAGCTGTTATGTGTTCTCTTTGTTCGTCGTCAAAGTAACAATCCAATTTTTGGTAGTCCTTCAAAAATGCATCGACTTCTGGCGATTTGGGGAATCTTATACATCCGAATAATTCAGCTAATTTCAAGTAGTTAATTGAGTTCGCCTTGAATATGGATTGAAGAGAATGTGCCCTGTATCCATTAATGAATGATACAAATCCAGATACACTCTCGTCAAATCTTAGTCTATCTTTCAAAACCCACTTGTACAATTGCTTTATGTCGTAATATCCATCAATGTCAAAATTACAATAGATTTCTTCTAGATCTATACCATATCTAATCTTCAAGAAGTCAAGGTACCCTAGTTCTTTGGTATCTTCTTGCAAAAACAACAATGCATTACCGGCTTTACCACCTCTGGCTGATCTACCTGATCTATGCAAGAAGATTTCCGGAGTTGTTGGTGCATCAAAGTGAACTACCAAGTCAACGTCAGTTATATCAATACCTCTGGAGGTTAAATCTGTTGTTAGCAAAACACTCTTTCCTGAAATTGTATCGTTTTTGAATAGTTCAAGACTCTTTTCTCTTTGTTGATTTGTTAACTTTCCTGACATAGAATATATCGGCAATTCTTTTCCACTTGGGAATTTATAGAACAACTGGTTATCTTTAATCGATCTAACAAATTGATTTATTACTTTGTGGAAGTATGTCACTTCGTTAGCAGATGACATGTACACAATACATTTCTTGTATTCGGACTTTTGAAGAATTGCTAACAATTGGTTTAACTTATTATTAGTTTTAGTTAAAACGTATTTTAAAGTCAGTTCTTTAGGTTTATTTAACGCATTTACAGTGATCTTGAATGGATTTCTCATAGCTGTTTTGGTTACTAAGAACTTTGGATCTTTGATAGTAGCGGAAAATAAACCAGTTCTCTTTTGTTTTGGTAAAATAGATAGAATTTGTTGTATATCCTTGTCAAATGAGGGATCCAGTAACAGTCTATCACACTCATCTAAAATCAAATATGCACATTCCTTGGTGTTTACTATAGGTTTTTTCAAAAATTCTAAAACTCTACCTGGTGTTCCAATTAGAATATGAGGTTTAGAAGTCTTATATTTATGCAAATCTTCATTCATATTTTGTTTTTTATCACCACCAACTAGCAATAAAGTTTTAGGAGCATTGTAAAATGTTTCTTCCTCTTTTTCATCATCATCTGGCACAACTGTAGACTTATCATTATAAAATGATAATATAAAATCTACAACCTTCTCAACCTGTACTGCCAAATCTCTTGTAGGAACAATAATCATGGTATGGAAAGAATTATTTACAGGTTTTTTCAATCTTGGTCCATTATGCGGAAGATCCGTGTCTTTCAAGGTTTCATATGAATAATCTCTTACACATCTTTCTAAGATTGGTATCACATATGAAAGTGTCTTACCACTTCCAGTGTATGATTCAACAATGACATCCTTTCTATTACTCGATAACATTGGTATAGTCATTGCTTGAACTGGTGTTAAGTGTTCGAAATCATATGCCTCAATAGCTCTTTTGATGAAAGGAAGCAAGGTGTAATCTAAATTATTCCAAGATAAAGATTCTTTGTTAGACATTTAAATGTTATGTTTTTTTTGGTTTCTATTTGGCATGGACTTGAAACCATGAATTTAAGTGATCAAACTGTAGTTTTTCACTCATAATACTAAAAGTTAAACGTGAAATAAAAAAATAATTCAAAAAAAAAGAAACAAAATACGATATTTGAGATGAGTTTCCTATTTGGGAGATGCCCTGTAAAAGTCACGTGTTTTTCAAAATTTCAAAATGGAATGTAATCGATATTTTGAAATTATTCACGACGATTGTATCAAGATACAGACAGGACATATAACAAAACCAACAACAACATCACTATATTTTAGTATATGTTTAGTCATATATTCAAAAATTCATTAAGACCAATAGCAAAGAAGAATACATATATGACAAATACTGCAGCAAAACTTGACTACCAATCCTGG
>ERZ794936.103-NODE-103-length-61121-cov-7.029001_pt1 | contig 61121 bp, 30 predicted proteins | sample MGYA00511083_ERZ794936 | MGnify/ENA primary metagenome ERZ794936 (study PRJEB30137, sample SAMN04331409) | food metagenome | isolation source: Y2 must sample point D1 replicate A | place: Australia: South Australia | collected 2014 ... | reverse complement strand
TATCGGAGATAACTCAGGTCAGAATCAACACAGCTTTGTATCGGAGATAACTCAGGTCAGAACCAACACAGGTTCATATCGGAGATAATTTAGGTCTAAATCCTCTTAAAAAACTGCATTTAAGCAACAAAAATTTAAAAATGACTGCTTGATCCCTAAACGAAACAAGAAATCACGAGATCTCCAAATCACAAGATTATATCTCAAGTGACAACAAACAAAAAAAGAGAGCAAAATTGAAAGGGTCGTTGAAAAGGCTTTTTTAAAAAGATCTAGGCAATCACATTTCCAAAATAGGACATGTAATTGATCTCTGGCTGAAGTAAAGTACACGTGTTTTTTTTTAAAAAAAAAAAAAAAAAGAGGGTTATGCAAAAAAAAAAAAGGGACTTTCATTGCTGTGTTAAATTTTTTGTGCGGATATTTCTAAGCAATTCGAATTGATGAATGATTATCTCTTACTACTTTGGGATACTATAGCTAACGGTATTTCCCAATTAGGAAATTATTCTTCACTTTTTTGACAATAAATAATTAGGGTTAAAAAAAAACAACAGTGAAGGTGCTGTTTTATTTGAAACATGGACTCGACATAGTTGAAAAAAAACTAGTGAAAAGCCTCTTTAATATTATTTTTTTTAAAAAAATACTCTATAAGTAGAAATTTTTCTTAATAATTAAAAACAGACATTCGTTGCTGTACTTTTCAGTCGGTTTCTTTAAAAATAGAACATATAGAAAACCAGTTTAATTTATAATAAAAAAAATTTACAGCTTGCTTAGAAATAATAATATATATAATTATATTCATACAGTAATACTGCTAATAGCAAAAATCTACCATTAAATTCCATAAATCAAAATTTTAATATACATTTCTTAAATATTTTTTGAAAATTAGTAAATCAAAAACATTACTATTATCTTTTAAAAAATAATTAATTAATACCAAATATATTAAGTAACATTATCCAACTTAGTCATTCCTTAGAAAAAAAAAACAACAACAACAAAATACCAAACGAGTAATAATACAAAACATATTATTAATCATTTATTAAAAAAAAACAACAACAAAAAACAAATTATCATTATGGTTCAATATAACACTCAGTTAATTTCAACCTTATTCATTTTATCAACTTTATTCTCCCAATTAAATCAAGTCGAAGCCGACTGTACCGAAAGTGGTGGTAACTACTACTGTAACAGTGTTTCCGGAATCAAGTATGAAAATATCGGTTACTCTGGTTCTTACATGGATGTCACCAGTATGGATGAATCTTCTTGTGAATGTTCTCAATCCTCATACTCATTTTCTGGTACCAACTCTCCATTAGACGAGCAATTATCTGTTCATTTCAGAGGTCCAATCAACTTGAAGCAATTTGGTGTATACTATCCATCTGGTTCTTCTTCTTCCAAGAAGAGAGAACACCATGGTCACGCTCACAAGAGAGAAGCCAAGGTTCCAAAAAAACAATTACAAGAAAGAGCCTTGGTTGTTGATGTTGTCGATGTTTACTCCACTGTTTACGTTGATCAAAACGGTAACACCATCTCTGAACCAGCCACAACTACTGTTGCTGCTACCTCAGTTGCTGCCGCTCCTGGTGCTGTTGACTCCACTTCTTCCACCATTGAAACCACAACTGTTGCTCCAACCAGTAACTCTTTGCTTGGTGAAGATGAATTCTTGGCCACTAGCTCTTCCAGCTCTAGTGCTTACCAAGCATCCAGTTCTTCTGTAGCTGCCGTTGCTTCCACTTCATCATCCTCAAGTGAATATGTTGCTCCTTCTACCTCCAGTCAAGCTTCATCTTCAAGTGAATATGTTGCTCCTTCTACCTCCAGTCAAGCTTCATCTTCTAGTGAATATGTTGCTTCTTCCACTACCAGTGAAGTTTCTTCATCTTCAAGTGCCTCTTCCACTTCATCCACCTCCTCAAGCTCTTCCTCATCCACTTCTTCATCTGCTTGGAGCAGAGACTCTTACTACGAAGCCGGCTCTTCTGCCGACAATGTTGTCTTCATGAACTACTACGGTGGATCTGGATCTGGTAAGTGGTCTTCCTGTTTTGGTAACTCTTTATCTTACGCCAACAGTGATGCCTCTGGTGGTTCTTCCTCTTCTGTTGCTTTGTCTGATACCACCGTTGAATCAAATGTTGAATTTGTTGTCTTCTCTGGTACTGAATGTTCAGGCAACGATTGTGGTTACTACAGAAGTGATATTCCAGCTTATGAAGGTTTCGGAGGTGCTGAAAAGATCTTTGTCTTTGAATTCGGTATGCCAACCTCTACTACCACTAGTAGTGTTAACAACGATATGCCAGCTGTTTGGTTACTAAACGCCAAGATTCCAAGAACTTTACAATACGGTAACGCTGAATGTTCTTGTTGGTCTACCGGTTGTGGTGAATTAGATTTATTCGAAGTTCTATCATCTGGTGAAGACAAATTGATCTCACATATCCACGATGGTCAAGGTGATAACGGTTCATCTTATGGTGGTTCAGGTTCTTCTGATTACTTTGACAGACCAACAAGTGGTACCATGAAGGCTGCTGTTATCTTCAGCTCTGACTCCAGTATTCAAATTGTTAAGTTAGACGACAGCACCACCTTTGGTAGTTCCTTAGATGCTGACACTGTCAGTGACTGGTTAAACACTGCTAGCTCTACTGCTAACAATGTTTAAACATTGAACATATAGAATAAAATAAAATATAAAAAACATATTGGGAAAAAACAAATTAAAACAAAATATTATACCATCTTATAATATTTTATGTAACATATATATAGGAAAATAAAACTTAACAAAAAAAAAAAAAAAAGAAAGACAAAATCAGTCTTGTTGGAATTCTATTTTTATTATTTAGTTAAAGAATAATAATATATTTATTCAAATGCTATATAAATAACTAGAATCTATGCTGTTTATTATTATCGTTATTTTGTACAGAATATAACTTATTGAGGAACCAAAACATTTTCCTTTTCTAAAAGGTCAGCCAATTCCCCATTTTTAGACATTTCAGTGATAATATCACAACCACCAACAAAATCCTTGTTGACGTACAATTGAGGAATTGTTGGCCATTCAGAAAATTCCTTGATACCATTTCTTAATTCAGGATCTTCAAGAACATTGAAGGCAACAAATTTAGATGGATCAACTCCTTGTTGTGAGAGTAGTTCTATAGTAAGTTTGGAAAATCTACAAGCTGGAAATTCTGGAGTTCCTTTCATGAATAAAACAACTGGGGCAGATTCAACGGCTCCTTGTATAGATTTTTTCATAACATCAGACAAAAATCTTCTTTGTATTAATGATTTGTTTTGAGGGTTATAGACAGTTCTTTTGATCAAATAGTTAAACATATTGATGATATTATCGGGGTTTTCAGGGAGGTGTTTTTTATTAAATGAATATATATTCTAATTAGTAGAAATTATATATATTTTCAAGTAATTCGGAAATAGAAGACTTGTAAAAAAAAAAATTTTCTTATTTCAAAAAATTTTGTTTTTCCGATACTCAGCCAAAAAGCAATAATGGTTTTCACTAAAGCCGATATCTTAGGATACAAATGTTTCCCCAACACACGCTGTTTCCTTGCTCTATTTATTACATCCGAATTTGGTTCAGCCAATTATGAGCAGTTGCTAGACAAAAAAAAAAAGGTAAAAACCTTAAAATGATCAAATAGAAAATGGCACTTTACATCTCGGCATAAATTGAAAAAGTGATTACCCTACTGCAAGATTTTTCCCCCCTTCCTTTTAATTAAGTGCTAATTTCTTAATAAAATACCAGTTTACTCTTATATATCCATTATAACAGTATTTTGCCCTGACAAACACCATTAAGGAGGTTGTTGGCACTGTTTCCAAAATAAATTCCCTAAAATCTTAAATTAAAAGCCTTAACTCCGATACGGAAACATTTTGCCTCTGTTTTTGTTTCCTGTATAACAGCCTGCGACATTTGCCCGATTTTAAAGATATCAAGGATTTCTTTTTGAAATTCCCTCTTTTGGATAATTAGAACACGCCATCAAATCTTTTATTTCTGCACTCCCAAGCGTATTTCCCTATCTTGGTATTTCCTACTAAGCCCGATAAGTATATATGATTTCATAGATACTGTTTTGCCTCCTTCGCAAATAATATATACAGCAACTGTGATCTCATAATCCCACTTTAGGCAATTTGAAAAGGAACAAGAAAAAAAAAACGGTGATAAAAGTGCGCATTTTTGACACTTCGGAAGTAAACAATTGCCCTTGCTGTTTATTCTGCTTTGGCGATTTCTAATATTTTGCGCATTTTTTTCTTCGGCAAATAACGACCGCAAAAAAATTATTTTCAAATGGCATCAAATCTGTTATCTGAAAATATACAAACTCGCTTGTGAATGTTCACTCTGCACAGATGCCTTAAAACTGAATAGATTTTACAGCTGAAAATTTGTACTAATAGTATATAATAGCAACAAGTGAATGATTGGAGTTTTTTTTCAGTTCTTTTTCTTGATTCTATGAATATTTGAAAAATAAAGTATAAAAAATAAAGAAAAAAGGTCAACCACACACACATAGATCTATCCAAATATGCCTGATACTAGCTTTTGGACCATAGATGCTTATTTAAAGCATTATTCTGAAAAGAATCATTCTAAAGAAACTACTACTGAATTATTACAAAACATTTTGAAAAGTCAAAAGACGTACGCCAATGGCGATCCTGCCTGGATCTCATTAGCTACTCCAGAGATATTATCGTCTCAAATCGAGTATTTATACAGTCTTCCAGATTACCAATCTTTACCTCTGTTTGGTGTTCCTATTGCTGTTAAAGATAACATCGATTTTGAATTTTTGCCTACAACAGCCGCTTGTCCTTCTTTTGAATACAAACCTTCAAAGGACTCAAAGACCGTTTCTCTGTTGAGAGATCAAGGTTGTATTGTTATGGGTAAAACCAACTTAGATCAATTTGCTACTGGTTTAGTCGGTTGCAGATCTCCTTATGGTAAACCAACATCTGTGTTTTCGGATAAACATGTTTCTGGTGGATCTTCCGCTGGATCCGCAAATGTTGTTGGAAGAGGAATTGTTCCAATCTCTTTGGGTACCGATACCGCTGGTTCCGGTAGAGTACCTGCAGCCTTGAACAATTTGATTGGGTTGAAACCTACTAGAGGTGTTTTTTCATGTTCAGGCGTTGTTCCTGCTTGTAAATCATTGGATACAGTTTCTATTTTTGCTCATTGTTTAAAAGATGCTGAGGTTGTTTTCAAAACCATGACATCCTTTGATCCTGAAAATGATGAATACTCTAGACAAATGCCTGAAAATCCGCTTTTGAAATTTGATCCTTCTACAACAATTGTTGGTATTCCAAAAGAAGTTCCATTTTATGATCAAGAAGCTGATAATTTGCCCTTATTTCAAAACGCTATTAAATCAGTTGAAAAGGCAGGATTTAAAACTCAAGAAATTGATTTTACCCCATTTTTAAATCTAGCCAAGTGTTTATATGAAGGTGCTTGGGTTGCTGAAAGATATGATGCTGTAAGAGATTTTTTAAAGACTGATCCACCAAAAGATACTTTAGACCCTACTGTTCTTCAAATCATCAAGTCTGCTGAAAAATTCGATGCTGCTGATGCCTTCCATTATGAATACAAGAGACAAGGTTATTTACAAGAAATCAAAAAGACCTTTGAAGAAACTGGTGTTCAAGTTTTAGCTGTTCCTACTTGTCCTTTAAATCCGACTTTACAGGATTTAGTGGAAGAGCCTATAAAGGTTAATTCTATTCAAGGTACATGGACTAACTTTGTTAATTTAGCCGATCTTGCCGCCTTGGCTGTACCTTCTGGCTTTAGAAATAGCGATGGTTTACCACAAGGTGTAACATTTATAGGTCCTACTTTTTCCGATTATGCCTTACTTGAATTTGCATCCAAATATTTCAAAGCTCACTTCAACGAAGCTAGAACTTCTGGGTTAAATATCAAAACTCCATTGTCACAAGAATTAGATACTATTCAAGGCCCTCCATTACCACCTAAAGATTCTTATGTTCCTATTGCTGTTGTCGGCGCTCATTTGAAAGGTCTTCCTTTACATTGGCAACTTGAAAGATGCAATGCTCAATTCTTATCTGCCACAAAAACTGCTGCTCAATACAGATTGTATGCTCTGCCTAAGAATGGGCCAATTTTAAAGCCTGGTTTGTGCAAAGTTGATGATAACGGTTCAAAGATTGAAATTGAAGTTTACGCAGTTCCTAAAGAACACGTTGGTCAATTTTTAAGTTATATTCCAGAACCTTTGGGATTAGGTACCTTGCTACTTGAAGATGGCACATCAGTTAAAGGTTTTATTTGTGAAGAAAATGGTTATAAACAAAAGGGTTCTGTTGATATCACTAGCTTTGGTGGATTTAAAGCTTATGTAAAGTCTTTAGAACCAGAAACGTGCAAGGTTGCTAAAAACCAAATTCCAGAAACGGTTGACAAATTTGATAAACCATTTAATACAGTTCTTGTTGCTAATAGAGGTGAGATTGCTGTCAGAATCATCAAAACTTTAAAAAAGTTGGGTATCACATCTGTTGCAGTTTATTCAAATTTGGATAAATACGCTGAGCATGTTACTTTAGCAGACGTCAAAGTACCTTTGCATGGGGATTCTGCTGCTGACACATACATTAACGTTGAAAAAATCATTAAGGCTGCAAAAGATACAAAATCGGAAGCCATCATTCCTGGGTACGGTTTCTTATCTGAAAACGCTGATTTTAGTGATAGATGTGGAAAAGAAGGTATTGTATTTGTTGGTCCTTCTGGTGATGCTATCAGAAAGTTGGGTTTAAAGCACTCCGCTAGAGAAATTGCTGAAAAAGCCAAAGTTCCATTGGTTCCAGGTTCTGGACTGGTTTCTACTGCAACCGAAGCCAAGATTATTGCTGAACAATTGGGTTATCCAATAATGGTTAAATCCACTGCTGGTGGAGGTGGTATTGGTTTACAAAAAGTTGATGATCCTAAAGATATTGAAAATGTTTTTGAAACTGTTCAACATCAAGGAAAATCTTTCTTTGGTGATGGTGGTGTCTTTTTAGAAAGATTTGTTGAGAATGCAAGACACATTGAAATCCAAATGTTAGGTGATGGTTACGGTAATGCAATTGCCATTGGTGAAAGAGATTGTTCTTTACAAAGAAGAAATCAAAAGATTATTGAGGAAACTCCTGCTCCAAATTTACCGGCTGCAACTAGACAAAAGATGATTGATGCTGCTGAATCTTTAGCTTCTGTTTTACACTATAAATGTGCTGGTACTGTTGAATACATATATGATTCAGTCAGAGATGAATTTTACTTTTTAGAAGTAAATGCTAGATTGCAAGTTGAACATCCTGTTACTGAATTGGTCACTAATTTGGATTTGGTTGAATGGATGTTAAGAATCGCTGCTGATCAACCTCCTTCTTTTGATAGATCCAAAATTACACCTATTGGTGCTTCCATGGAAGCCAGATTATATGCCGAAAATCCTGCAAAGGGTTTCAGACCATCTCCTGGTCAATTAACTGAAGTTCATTTCCCTGAATGGGCTAGAATTGATGGTTGGGCCAAGAAAGGTACTGATGTTTCCGCTGAATATGATCCTACTTTAGCAAAAATTATTGTTTATGGTAAAGACAGAAAAGAATGTTTAGCTAATTTAAACAAAGCTTTGAATGAGACTTCTGTTTATGGTTGTATTACCAATATTGACTATTTGAGATCTGTTGCTTCATCTGAAATGTTTGCTGAAGCGAAAATGCACACTAAAATTTTGGACTCTTATGATTACGAGGCAAAGGCTATTGAGGTTATTGCTCCTGGTGCATACACAACAGTTCAAGATTACCCTGGTAGAACCGGTTATTGGAGAGTTGGTGTTCCGCCTTCAGGTCCTATGGACTCATACTCTCACAGATTGGCAAACAGAATTGTTGGTAATGATTACACTGCTCCTGCAATCGAAATTACATTGAATGGTCCTAAATTTAGATTTTTGACTGATTCTTTGATTTCTCTAACTGGTGGTGAAGCTGAATTTACTGTCAATGACCAAGTAGCAGAACAAAACAAACCTGTTTACATTAGAAAAAATGATGTAGTATCCATTGGTAAGTTAACCAAAGGTTGTAGAGCTTACCTGGCAATTAGAAATGGTTTAGATATTCCTGAATATTTGGGTTCTAGATCTACCTTTGCCTTGGGTAATATGGGTGGATACAACGGTAGAGTACTAAAAGTTGGTGATATTTTATTCTTAAATGACCCATCTTTACCTTCCTCCAAATTGGCTGGTCCTAAGTACGAACCCAAAGTAGCTCCATTAGAACTAATTCCTGCTATATCTGATAACAAGAAATGGACTATTGGTGTAACTTGTGGTCCACACGGCTCTCCAGATTTTTTCACACAAGAATCTATTGAAGAGTTCTTTTCTGATGAATGGAAAATCCACTACAACTCCAATAGATTTGGTGTGAGATTAATTGGTCCTAAACCCAAATGGGCAAGACAAAATGGTGGTGAAGGTGGTTTACATCCTTCTAACCAACATGATTATGTTTACTCCGTAGGGGCTGTTTGTTTTACTGGTGATTTCCCTGTTATCATCGGACCTTCTGATGGACCTTCTTTAGGTGGTTTTGTATGTCAAGCTGTTATTCCAGAAGGTGAATTATGGAAAGTTGGTCAAGTTAAACCTGGTGATTCTGTTAAATTTGTTCCATTGACTTATGAATCAGCTAGAAAATTGAAAGAATCTCACGATGCCGTCTTTGAAGATTTAGATCCTAAAGCCTTGGTCACCTTATCCAAAGACATAATCTTAGATAAACCACAAGATCCTGTTTTAAAAGTAATTCCAGGCAAAGATCAATATAAACCAAAGGTTACCTTTAGACAATCTGGGGATAGATACATTCTTGTTGAGTATGGTGAATTAGAAATGAACTTGAACTCTTCTTACAGAATCAACAGATTGATAGCTAAGGTTGAAGAAGAAAAGACTGTTGGTATTGTTGAAATGTCTCAAGGTGTTAGATCCGTTTTAATTGAATTTGATGGTTATAAGATATCTCAATCTGAATTATTAAAAGTATTAACAAAATACGAATCTGAGATCACATTTGATAAGACCTGGTCTTTGAAAACAAAAAAGTTTAGATTACCAATGGCTTTTGAAGATTCCAAGACTTTAGAGTGTGTCACCAGATATCAAGAGACTATTAGACCAACTGCTCCATGGTTACCAAATAATGTTGACTTTATTGCCGACGTTAACGGTGTCCACAGAGATGTAGTCAAGGATATGCTTTACAGTGCTTCATTTATGGTTTTAGGTTTAGGTGACGTCTATTTAGGTGCACCATGTGCCGTTCCATTAGATCCTAGACAAAGATTTATTGGTTCAAAGTACAATCCGTCAAGAGTTTACACTAAGAATGGTGTTGTTGGACTGGGTGGTATGTACATGTGTATTTATGCAATGGATTCACCAGGTGGTTATCAATTGGTTGGTAGAACAATTCCAATTTGGGACAAGTTGATGTTGAATGCACACTCCGAAACCCCATGGTTATTGACTCCATTTGACACTGTTGAATTTTACTTGGTTTCTGAAGAAGAATTGGAAAAAAATACCACAGACTTTGATGCTGGTACCTTCAAGGTTGACTTTGAAGAAACTGTATTTGACCATAAGTTGTACTGTGATTGGTTGGATGAAAACAAAGAATCCATTGATGCATTTAAAGCCTCACAAGATGGTGAAAAGTCTGAAGAGTTTGCAAATATCATTGCTGCTTCCGAGAAAGAATTGGCTAACAGCGGTGATCAAGTCAAAGAGGTTGTTGAAGAGTACCCTGAAGATGCTGTACTGGTTTACTCTGAATTTACTGGAAAATTATGGAAAGTCATTGCTGAAATAGATTCAGAAGTTAATGTAGGTGACAGATTAGTTATCATTGAAGCTATGAAGACAGAAATGGCTGTTTCATGTCCTAATGATAACTTGAAAGTATTAAAGATTTTACATAAAAGTGGTGATATGGTTGAAGCTGGTGACTTGGTTGCCGTCTTAGTCTAAATTATAATTTATTCATATATAAAAAGAAAAAAAAAAAAAGAAAGTAATAAAAAATTAAAAAGGTCTTTTTCTTTATGATTTTGAATTTTAAAACTACTTAATCTGATTGCTGAACCAGCAGTGGTTGTTGTATACCTTCTTCATCAAATTCTTGAACATGTAGTTTATGCTTTAAGAACTGTATTCTTTTTTGTATTTTTCCTTTTTGTAAAGAGATAGGTATGAATGGTAGATAACCTCTTTTTTCAACAGTATGCATTGCTTTGAACATACATATTATAGCCAACCAAAACATGTTGTAACTTATGACTGAACCGTAGGTAGCTGAGTTTGTCCAACCAAACAAAGCAGTTAAAATAACCCAAAATCCATCTTTCTCTCCACCCCAATTTACATGCCAAACGCTATCTACAATATCATAAGAACCAGGTCCATTACCTAGTTCAGTCATATCCTGACCATCACACTTGTTTACATATCTTTGAACATCTATTTGCCAAACCCCTTTACTCATTAATCCTGCTGCCAAGACATATAGTAAAGTTGATGCAATAATCAAACATATTCTTAATGAAAATGAAGTAGATGACTTGTAGAAAAATCTACCTATGGAAAATGAAATCAAACTGGCTAAAATCATTGAAAGAGGCAAAGATGAAACTGGCGAATCTACACCAACACCACCTAAGAAGACCACAGCCTCCAAACCTTCTCTTAAACTAGTAATAAAAGGTAAAAAGAAAATAGCATGTTTTTCTGAAAACAATATGAATTTTTCCTTAAATGTAAGTTGATGCACTCTATCTTCGGAATCATGCTCCAATACTTTAAGATTATTGATACTGTTTTTTGATAATTTGTATATGGATCCAGCCATTTTCATCCGGATTTTGTCCTGTAGCTTTCCTATTCTTAAGAATATAACCGACATAAAACTTATGATAACGGCTGCAAAAATAGACATTAAAGCTTCAAATATGTGTTCGTTCTTTTGCCATAGATCATGACCTAAGGTATAGAATATGGAAATAATTATTAAACCAATGATAAAACACACAAATAACCCTCCCAGTGCTCCAAAGATGATTTTTCTTTTTAGGGTTACATATAGTTGGTCCGTTTTAGATTGGTCCAAAATAGGTTCTTCGCTTTCGCTAGAGTTTTGTGAGTCTATTATAAGTCTATCTATGCTTTGATTGTCACCAGAGGCTGATTTTAAGTCAGAATTGTTTTCAGTTGGTGGATATAGAGTCTGCTTTACTATTGATAGAAGAATAGCTACAATGATCGAAATCTCAAAGGTTTCTCGAAGAAATATAAAAAAAACCTGGAAAGAAAAGATCTTTTCAAGTGCAATCATGGTAAAAGTATTATATGTATAGGTTTAATGTTGGTTTTCAAATTTCTGGTTGGAAATGAATCTATTTCTTGATAGTTAATGAATTTAAAATACAAGGTTTATATAATGGCTGCAAATGTAGATTTTGCACCTCTTTTTCTTGATTTTTTAAAAAATGGGAAAATAAGAAGATTTCACTAAGGGTCATATCCGGAGATTATAATCATGCCATAAAAACGTGACTTCTCAGGCATGAAGTGAAATACAAGTTTAAACAGTTCATACAACAAGATACTTATCACTTTTCTGGATTGGTTGGATTGGATGGTCTCATCAACTTAGTCAGGTTCATCTTCTCAACTTTTTCAACCTTCTTCAATATCAAAGTCAAAACAAGTAATATGGTGAATGCACTAAGCATGATTATTCCCTCAAAGCCAGTATCTGAATGTTCTATGAAGTTTTCTAAATTCATACCATACAAAGAAGCAATAAAGATACCCGCACCAATGGACAAAAGAACAGAAGAGAACCTCAGACTCAAAAGAAGCAATTGATTTCTGTTGGAATCCAAGACTATATTGATGATTTCCTCAGTAGTCTTGATGGAGTTGACATTTTTTTCACACATTTGAACTATTTCATCAATTTGTGTATGGTAGTTTTCCAGTAACATCTCTAATTCCAAGGTTTCCTTTTCTTTTAATAATTGTCTCTTGCCAACAGGAATGTGTAGATGCATATCTTTGATGCTACCTTCTTCTTCTAGTATCTCCTCTAATAATTTCGTACACAAGTTTGCCTTTTGATGAAACTTGTTAAGTCTTTTATCTACAAGTAATAAATTCTTCAAGTTTTCCTTGTCTATACTGTATTCTAAAGCGTTCAAAACATCATTTGCTCTTGTGACGTGGTATTTAAGTTCACCGTTCAAGGCCTTTATTACCATATTCAAAACAGCTTCCAAAGCACGAAACTCATAAGGTGTTTTATAGCTACTAAAAATACCCTCATCTCTCAACTTGATGCTCATTTCATTTCTAAAGTTTTCATGCAAGGAGTACAGGTAGTTTAGTTTATTTAAGTTTCTTTTGATTTCATCTCTTGTCAAAGATAACGATCCCTTTTGATCCGTTAAGTTACTGTCATCTCTACTTATAATGTAATCTTCAGTTCTCAGCATTTTCTCTAGCAAAGAAGTATACTTTCTAATTTCTCTGAAATAGTGACTATCAAATACAACCACTGAATCTTTTTCTATCAAACAACGAAACTCCAGCATTGTGACTATAATTTTGTCTTCTCTTATCAACAAAGACGGAATAGTAGCAGATGTGTTACTATCTAAAATACCACCAGTAATAAAAGAATCTTTTATGTTTGACAATATTTGTCTTGCTTCTTGTTGATGTTTTTCAATCTCGTCATCCAACTTTTCCGATTTCTTTGTTTCATCTTTCTTTTTAAAAACTGTTTTCTTATCCTCATCTGAAATCCATTTCTTGGCTAATGTTTTAATTTCATGCTTAACATCTATCTTCGCCAATGCTAAAGAATTGTTGTTTAAGAAGCTTGGAACCAAAGCATTGCCATGTTCTTCCGGAACTCCTATTTTCTTGACATTCTTGCTACTTTGCAATTTCATCTTAAGATGCCTTTTTCTCATAGCATGAATCAAAATATCTACACCACTATGACTTGGGTCAATCTCATATTCCGCATTATCCTCCTTGATATTCAATGCTCTTTTATTCTTTACTTCAAAGTGTTCTTCGTTATCTTTATCTATCACCAATTGTCCAAGGTAATCTGATACTGTATTAAGTTTTCTAAGATCTCTAGAAAACAAATTGTACTTTGCACATAAAACATCTTTGTTAATCAATGAATTGAACTTCTCAACATTACCATCGCTATCGTATATTGTGCATCTTAATTGGTGGAAATGAACATTTGCAGAAGTTGGAACTGCTGGTGCTGCTATTTTGGGCTTTAAAGTTTTTGAAGATGATGTAAATCTACGCCGCAGATTGATATTAGCAAATTTCATAATGTTTATTACTAGATGGTTAGATATATTTGGTTATGTTTTAACAAATTCATAATTTCAAATAACCAAATAAACGTATGAATTTTTTTTTCTTGAGCTAACCTCTAGGAGTCGGACATAAGACTTAACTGTAAAGCAAATCCATTCCTTCAAGTATTTAAATTTCGTATCTTATATAAGACGTTATACAAAGCTGAATACAAATATGCTTAGTAGAAGCTACTTGAAAAAAAACAACAACAACCAAAAACTATAACTTTTGTTGAAATTTTTCTTTCAAATAGTGAACTTCGCTATTGCCAAACTCGACCATATCATTTAATTTCTCTATGTATTCATCAATAGCACTTCTCTCATATACTTCAATAAAAGATAAGAAATCTGCATCTGCTTTGATAAGCTGTACAAACTCCTTGGCATTACTCGCTATATCTTCTGAATAAACGAAAACATCGAAATCCTCCTTATATTTTGAAAAATTGGTACTTTTTTCCCTCGGTAGTTCTACTATTTCCTCAACAGTCTCATTTTCAGCTTCAGAAACACTTTCATTCCCAGATTTGTTAAGTAGTAGTTCGTCTTTGGCTTGACCTAGAGAAAAAAGTACAATCTCACGTTGTCTATGGTCCAAATTCTTGGTTTCTAAGTTTTGATCTAATATTTCCGATAATACAGCTTTTTGTGATTTGTATTTATTGTTATTATTAACTCTAGTTGTAGTTTTTGAGCTTAAAAAATCTTGTTGAGCTTGTTCCTTTTTATCTTTGTTCAACTCAAAAGTCTCTCCTATATTCAGAATACTATCATTCTCTTCACTACCAGAACTATTTGTATTACTTTCCGAGCTCTCAGAGTTGACAATCTTTCTCTTTTTGCTTATCACATATCTTTGTTTTCTATTTTTTAATAAAGTTGAATGTTTTTTGTTCAAAAGTTGTCCTCGACCTTTAACAAATTTCAGATCATCCAAGATTCTATCATTATTATTATGCTTCATCTCGTCCTTGTCTTCAGGTCTTAATAAACTTATGTTAGAGTTCAAAAGTGACGTTTGTAAAGAGCTATCATTAATTCTAACATTGCTTTGGTTGTTTATACTCGTATTGTTTATGACTTGTGTATAGCTTTTGTTGACTATTTGGTTTGTTGTTCCATTGCCTATAAGACTACTGTTAAGACTTAAGTCAGGTCTATGAATTTTATCAATGTTGTTGTTTATAATTTCTTTACTACCCGAATGCTCACCAACATGAGCAATATCATCCATAGAAGAGAATCCATCGATTTCCGTATTTTTGATATAATGAGAGTTTTGTTCAAAGTCTTCCTCAGAACTTGAGAATTCAAAAGCTTGTATTGGGGTAGGAGTGAAAGATTTTTTCCTTTTCAGCGAATAAGACATGGTTGCTGTTACAGATGTCTTGTTGATAATGCGCAATGGTTATGTACAATATGTTATAATGAAGCTCAAGTTATTCCAGTATAATTATCATTCAATTTTGGGTTCTTACAGCTGTTTTTTTCCCATGCTTTACATTGAAAGTAAAGCAGTAATTTTTTTTTTTACTCCGTACTCGTTTCGCGTCAGTTGTTCTATGGACTTATAATATTGCTGATTTTTCGTTCAAAAAACATCGAAGTATATATAAACCAAACAGATATATACTATAATCTTAAGATAATGTACGGTGATTTGGGGAACAAATTGGTTCAGGATGCAAAGAGATCAAGAAATTTGAAAAAATCTATACAAAATAACAAGAACATCAGTGATGAAGCCGCCAAGTATGGACTGAATGATTATGCAAAAGACCTTATAGATAATATCATCGATGAAACGTCTGAGCTTGGGCTTAAAGCGACACGGATGTCTGAAAAATTTGATGAAGTATCATACGATAGTAGCATGAATAGCAATTTGAGAGACAAAATAAACAAATGTGAATTTTTCACTACGATTTTAACAATAAATAGAAACAAAAGATGCTTGCTAGGGTATGAGAATTTCAGACGAGAAAACATAGAAGAGTTTGTGTGGGATAATTTGACACATTTGGATAATTATAATGAAAAAGAAAAAAACCCTCAAGATCAATGTTTGCAGAGTGTTGTTGATAAACTAGACATGAATGAAGTAGAGTACTTGAAAGAATATAAAAACGTGATAGACGACTATGTGATGAACTTTCCAGAGTTAGAAATTAAACATAAAGGATCATATGGTTTACTGCCTCCAAAGGATTTGCACATAGAAGTAAGAGTCATTAGAGATGGTGGAATGGTACAGACAGAATATGGGGTATTTAATTTGATAAAAGACTCCCAGATATTCATGAGACACAGTGATGCTGAACAGTTGCTTCAAGAAGGTTACCTGCAAATAATAAAACACTGATTGTTAGTTAATTTTTTTTTTTTTGATGAGTAGAATTGCGTTTGTTGTTCGCTTATATATATGTTGTAATCTACTTATATCCGATTATGATTAATATGTGCTAAATTTTGTATAGCTAAGATGTGTCTTACAGGCTGAAGAACACACATTATATAGTGGTTACTACCCCACTGTTTGAAGGAGACGCCTTCCATTGAGGCTAATCACCACAGCCTAGAAGATATATCGCACATTGCGGCTAATCTCCTACAACTGAATGGACTCACCTTCCGTTGTGGCTAATCCCCGCAGCCTAGAAGATGTATCTCACATTGTGCTGGGTCTTCTTTTTACTGTAGTTCTTGCACGTTTCGTTTTCTGTGTCTACTATGTAAAATTTCTTATATGTGTTTCTGTCTGTGTATATGTATGAGTATAGAAAGGGCGCGGAAACTGCAATGGTGATGTAGGTTAAATATAGATTTCTAGCGGTTTTGTTTAAAGGACACTTGGTAGCTGGTATCATTTTTGACGAGTTAGGAAAAGATGCTGCGTGTCTTAATAATTGGTTAGTTTTGAACATGTATTTTGATACTTATACGTGGTGATGGGGATATTATTAAAAATATTAATATTTAGTCTAATATTTTTAAAAAAAAAAGCAATATCAACAATATCAATAATATCAACAGTATCAACTTTTATCCATCTGTATACATCTTCTGATGTGTTTTCGTTATATATAATTCCTATCTCATGTTGATTTTTTTAAAAAAATCATGTGATGCTGTGTGTGTTTTTTTTATTTATATACGAAATGTCTAAAGGGGTTACGACATTATTAGAATGTATTACTTATTTGACATAATCCCAGCCTAGAATATTTTGAGTATATAATTACAGCCGCTAACACGTTAAATAACCCTTAACGAAATAACAGTAGTAATATTTCCTTAGAAGACATAAAATTAAAGGGCATACAATTTTGGGAGTGCAAAAAAAATAATATCTGATGCACGTTATTTTCTTTAACGTGTGTATATTTTCTTATCAGGCATCCTTTTTTGTTTGTATATTTCGTGTTGACGTGTTAGTCAGTATTCTTGTTGGTGTATAGACTTACACGTAAATTAAATAGCGAACACGAAAGATTGAATTGGTTATTAATCTGGTCGTTTAATTAATTTTTTATTTTATTTTGAGGACAAAACAGTGTTTTTCATTATATATTACACCATGTGATAATGAACAAAGTGATTTTGTGTGTGCTTGCAAGATTGTGATAATTTTCAGTCACGTGATCCACGCTACAGAAAAGTATCGGAGTTAACATAGCACCCTCCTTTTAAACCCGAAATCGATGGTTTACCCCGTGCACCATTTACATTTCCCAAAACGGAAACCCCTCTTTCCCAAAAGGTAACAACCAAAAAAGTTTTTCTTCGTCGCTAAACTGAATTTTTTGTTCATGTTTTCTTTATTTTGGTGTCGGGTTTGTTGTTTTATTTTTTAAAATAATACTCTGCCTAGCTTGTTCTTGTTTACAATTCATGTTTTTTAAGAATACATTTTTTAGGTTGTTTGGGTAACTTTTATGATCTGTTTTTGCATTTATTTACTAAAAAGAAAACAAAGAAATATTCAAAAACACCATACATAACCGTAATATAGCCACAATGTCTGCAGCTTTACCAACTACATCCGAAATTCCTATTGACTATGGGAAGATGATGAAGGATATAAAATCTTTCTTACTTACATACAAAGACAGCCAAACAAACACAAATAGATCGTCTAAAGATAAACCTTTGTATTTACCAGATGATGACGAAATGGGTGAAGAATTTGATCCTTTTGATCATGAAGATTTATCTGATAAATCCAAGTATTATAAACTTATCAAGGATATAGCCAATAGAAGATCAAAAAATTTATTTATAGATTTAAATGACATAAAAAACTTTGAAATCAAAGATCAAGTTGACAATGCCCATATGGGAGACTATGGTCTTGATGAAAATAACGAAATGAGTAAATTCAATCAACAAACTTTTGGTGTCACCAAGCAATGGTCTTTAACTGATGCCATTTCTAAAAACGCCTACCATTTTATAGAAGTTTTCTCCCAAGTTGTTGATGATATAATGAACAACAATATGGTTATTCAACCAGCTGATTTTAACGACGATGTTTTGGACGTTATTATATCTCACAGAAGATTAAGAAACCAACAAAATTTTGAACGTGAAGAAAGAGAACTGCAAGAAATGTCTAATGAACAAAATATTGAAAATAACAATCCGGATACTCAATACCAGACTGATTTGGATAGGGAACAACGTCTTAAAGAGTTTATGAAAAGAGATGAGAACTATTTCCCTGATAAATTATTAAGAAGATATGATTTGTATTTTAAACCATTAACCAATGATTCTCTGCACTCTACATCCAAACCTTTGAGTGTTAGACAAGTTAAAGGGGACAAGATCGGTAACCTTTTAACTGTTAGAGGTATTGTAACAAGAATTAGTGAAGTCAAGCCTAACGTACAAGTCAATGCTTATTTCTGTGATCGTTGTGATGCTGAGGTTTTCCAAGAAGTAAATACAAGAGTTTTTAAGCCTTTAACTCAATGTGCTTCTGTTCAATGTACCAGAGAAAACATTCATGGGCAATTACACTTGGCCACTAGAGCATCTAAGTTCCAACCGTTCCAAGAGTGTAAAATTCAAGAATTATCTCACCAAGTTCCAATAGGCCACATCCCAAGAACCTTGACAGTACATTTATATGGTGATGGTGTTGTTAGAAAATTGATTCCAGGTGATATGTGTGACATTACTGGTATATACATGCCTTTGCCATACACAGGATACAAAGCATTGAAGTCTGGTTTACTGACTGAAACCTATCTATTGGCACAAAGTATAGTTCAACAAAAGAGAACTCAAGATGAACTGCTAGATAAATTGAAAGAATATGAAGCTCTGTCGTTGTTGTCACAAACCAGTATTTCTCCAAACTTGCAGACTGCTGAGCAACCTGTATCTTCCTTAAGAGATAATACTTTAAGAATTTTGACCTCAACCGATTACATCAAAGATAACTTCCCATTGGCATACAATTTCATTCAAGAAAACCATGACGGTCCTATTTATGAAAGATTGGCCAAATCCATTGCTCCAGAAATTTTCGGTCACACAGATGTTAAAAAATCATTGTTATTACTACTAGTTGGTGGTAATGACAAAAAAGTTGGTGATGGTTTGGCCATTAGAGGTGATATTAATATCTGTTTGATGGGTGATCCCGGTGTTGCCAAGTCCCAATTGTTGAAAGCTATTACCAAGATCTCGCCTAGAGGTGTTTACACCACAGGTAAAGGGTCTTCTGGTGTTGGTTTGACTGCTGCTGTCATGAAAGATCCAGTAACTGATGAAATGGTCTTGGAAGGTGGTGCTTTAGTATTATCTGATAACGGTATTTGTTGTATTGATGAATTTGACAAGATGGATGAAAATGATAGAACTGCTATTCATGAAGTTATGGAACAACAAACAATCTCTATTTCTAAAGCAGGTATCAATACCACTTTGAACGCCAGAGCTTCCATTTTGGCCGCTGCCAATCCTGCGTATGGTAGATACAATCCTCATCTGTCACCACTTCAAAACATCAACTTACCTGCTGCTTTGTTGTCCAGATTTGACATTATTTTCTTGTTACTAGATGTTCCATCCATTGAAGATGATGAAAGATTGGCTCAACATGTTGCCTATGTTCATACTCATAATAAGCAACCTCCATTAGACTTTGAACCTGTTGATACTGCTACATTAAGGGAATACATTTTTGTTGCCAAGTTACACAGACCTGTCATGACAAAGGAAGTCAATGATGCTGTTGTTGAAGCTTATGTGAAAATGAGACAAGAAGCTAAGGAAAACATGGACACAAAAGATTCATTTGGTCAAGCCACCCCAAGAACCTTGCTGGCAATTGTGAGATTAGCCCAAGCATTAGCTAAAATAAGATTGGCTCATGAAGTCACATTTGATGATGTTGATGAAGCTTTAAGATTAATTGCTGCATCTAAAGAATACTTGGGTAAGATGAAATATGCCAATGAAAAGAAGGTTGATGCGCTAGGTGTTCAAGATAATGTGAATGAATCCAACTTGAATAAATTATGGAGTTTGTTAGGTGATTTAAGCAAAAAGAAAGAATTCAAAACTAGTTTCTTCATTCCTACTTCTGTCTTTCTTGATGTCGCTATATCTCAAGGATTTAACAAGAACGAAACTTTGGATTTCTTTGAAAATGTTAAAGATTTGGGTGTATTCAACTTTGCTGATAACGATACTAAGATTGTTTTGGATGATGCCAAGTATGCTGCCTATGCTCAACGTATAAGAGAAGCCGAAGCTGCTATGGATGATGATAGTGAATAATTTTGTTTAATTAAATGATATTTAGTAATATTTTTAATTGTCCGTAATAGGAAATATAGATATAAACAATTTTTTTTTTTTTTTCAAACTAGCTTTAATATGATTTCGATATCAATAAAGAAGATCATATTGAAGAAACAAGAGTTTGCCTTTGAAAGATTTAAAGTAGCACCAGACAACAAGATTCTTAGCGTTTTTTCTTTTCTGTTAAGATGAATGAACACAGCAATAGTCGTAATTTAAACAAATACCATCCCATACTCTCAGTGAAACCGAGCTATAATTCTTTGGTCAGAGGATGCCCAGGAATTCCGGCAACTTTACCTCGTGTGGAATTTGAATTACAAATAATGGCACCCAACACTGGATCACAAGATTTTGTGTTTAATATGGACCATTTGGATGTATCTTTTAAGACAACTGAACAATTGCTAGCAACCGGTATGAACGGAAAAGATGATACACAGACTGGACAAAAGAACATTAAAACAGAAATTTTTAAGAAGAAATTTAATTTAAATAACCAAAGTATAGGTCCTGTTTTAGGGTTAAAAGTCCCTATAACTATAGGAATACCAGAAACATGTAAACAAACTAATTACAACAAACATTTTGGAAGGGTATTTAGTACCATAGAAGTTGTTTGTCATTATAGAACAAATGGAAGCAATGATAATATGATTAGACATAAAATTAAAAACTTGACTAACTTGGCAAAGAAAAAAGATGATGAAAAGTTTGTGGATAGTCAATGTGTTTTAGAGTTTCCAGTTTTAATTGAAAAATTTGATGTTTATCCAACATTGAGGAAATATCCTGTTTTGAGTTTCAAAGAAGTCTCACCAGATAACAAAATGAATGTTGACTTTAAGATTAATACCACATGCTTTGGGAAGGATGACTTTATCAGCGTTGATTTGAAAATGTCTAGAATAGAAAAGACTAACTCATACAGTGCTTATAACAACAATGGTGATTTGATATACGAAAACGGTATTCCTAGCACTCAAGGACCTTCCATATTCATTGGATCAAAGAAAAATAAAAAATTGAAAATCAAAGATGTGGTTATGGAAATAAAAGAAGTTTTGGAGGTATTGGATACACAAGATGGAACTTTCAAAACAAAAGAAAATATACTAGCTACAAGTACAAACGAAGTAAATGCTATGGTAACAGGAAATGACATTGAAACCAGAATGAATATGAGATTGATGCTTATGGATAAACATTTTAAAAAGTTTGAAGATGCAATTATGGCTCCTGAGTTACTATTCAGTGAGGTAAACGATGGCAACCAAAATTTGAACGATACAGTATACAGTGATGATGACGAATATGGCACTACAGATTTACCAAACATGAATTATGACAATACCATGAATGGCAGACATAGAAAATATGGAAACATAAAACAAACTAAGAGAAACAATCAACTGCACAGAAACATACCTGAAATGAAACTTGTGAGACCGGTTTTGAGTATTGATGGAACCCATCATCAAGATAATTTAGGGACTCATGGGTCATTATCCACTCGAGGAGGTTGTTATTTCAACATAACACACTTTTTAACCTTAAAATTCAAGTGTTCAGGTGGTGTTAAGAGCTTTGATATTACCCAACCAATCATCATATCCTATTGGAATCCCACACAGGTGAAGTACATTGAAAAACACATATTAGAAGAATTGAGTATAGCTAAAAATGCCAAAGAGTTTTACGATAACTTTGGTGGAATCAAGAAAATCTATTCTAAAAAGGATATCGACGGTAGTGCGGGTAGCTCTTACTACCTGGACTATCCATCTCTTCCCCCAATGATCATCCCCTATGACTTGAACTTCTTAAGCAGCAACTTTGGAATAGAGCATGAAATGAAGAATGGTGAATTGAAGCAAGTCCCTATGATATTCTAGCTGATTTTGTTTATATATATTGATGATTGTGCTAATAAAGCATATAGGATTAACAGTAGAGTATTGGACATTCCCATGTGTGCGCTTTTTTTTTTATACTAGGGGGATTCATTTTTTCGTTGCTTTAAAAACAGCTTTATAGTGCTTTTTTATCTCAGTAAAGAAAGACTACGTACTTACAATCGAAAGAAGACCATAGAAACCAAACGATATCATGATCAAACAACAGTACAAGAAAGCAGACCAAGTAGATTTTAAATATGAGCATAATTTTACAGCCTTGGAAAAGCATCTACGGCAACTGAAGAAAGAACTATACATAAACGTAACTTTATTAGATTATCTGTTTATAGTATTTGATGAAGATAAAGAATATAAGGTGTGTAGCGAACAGAGATATAAAACAGATCTGAGTAGTTACATTAACAAAATCCAAGTTTTGATTGAAGAAATATTTGAAAATGACCCAACATTCGTGTTTTTAACTTTTACAAAAGAGTATGAGTTAAATTTCAAGTGTTATAAAGGTATTAGATACATGAATCAACTGCAAACCAATACAAAAGCTAATTTGGATATGCCTAGAAATATGTTTCATTTGCTAAATGAAGAAGACTCAAAGAATAAAGAACCTCTAATGATTAATAACAATGCCAAATTGATTTCTGAGGTTACGGGAAACTTCATAACGTTGATGGATGCTTTGAACTTAAATTATGCTAGCAAACAAAAGCTCCATCCATTGATGTCGAGATTAGTCCTAAATCTGAATAAAGTATTTATTGATAAAAACGAAAAGTTTAACAAAGAAAAGGTGATTGAAAATATGGGCAGCTTTGAAAGTAGCAGAGGAAAGCTAGTAGATTGGTTGGTATTTATGAACAAACAAGAATCTGGCCTCAACTTAGAAAGAGATGATCTTGATAAGATGATGGTTGATTTGGAAGAGGCATATAAGAAGTTTTACGATCTCTTAGGGTAATGTGCTTCTTATGTCCGCTTCGGATATAAGCATGCATCACATCTAAGGAAAACAAAAGTAGTGATACAAATAACTCCGAAAAGCCGTGTAGCGTTATCTGGCTCATATTTTTCTTCATAGAAAAAAACATTAAAAAAAAGACGAATTAAAGGGGGAGTCGGAGTAAAGCCTCCGGAAAGGTCATAGGCCAGCCTGACTATCCGTTAAGTGCAAGAGCTTATCCAACTCTTTCACTTAAAGAACACTTTTTTGAATAATTTAAAAAAAAAAAAAAAAAGTGATATCTTGAAATCTTTGTTATCTTAACACCTGGCGATTTTTAAACATATAAATAAGGAGATTGAATATCAACTTTAACATGAAGTTGTTTTTTATCTAAAACATGTTATTATTACGAGAAAATATATATTTGAAAAAATAAATACCAATACAATTAATTAAACCCGTCTTTTTTTTTTTAATAATGCAAAATTCAATTCACTTCAAACATCTAAATAACTCCGAAAACAGAACATGTAAAATCGTTCTAGCTCCATTTAACGGAGGTCAACCACATGGTGGAGTTGATTTAGGACCAGAATATATGTTAAAACACGGTTTAAAAGAACAAATAGAAGAAACACTTAATTGGAAGACAGAAATAATCGATCCTTTAAAAAATCTAGATTTGGAAAAGTTAAAATCCGAAGCAGATTTAAAAGAAAAGGAATTGAAACCTAAGATTAAGAGAGCTGATTTGGTTTCTTTAGCCAATGAAAAAATCTACAATGCTTGTAAAAACGAAATCAAAAAAGATGAATTTCAATTGACTTTGGGAGGTGATCATTCCATCGCTATAGGTTCCATCGCTGGTTTGTTATCCAGACATCCAGATGCCGGTATCATTTGGATTGATGCACATGCCGATATCAATACAGTAAACACCACAGAATCTGGTAATTTACATGGTTGTCCTGTTTCTTTCTTGGCCAACATGGACAGACAAGACTGGCCAGAATCTTTCAAGTGGATTCCAGAAAACTTATTGAAGACTAACAAAATCGCTTATATTGGGTTGAGAGATGTTGATGAAGGTGAAAAAAAAATCTTGAAAGATAACAACATAAAGGCCTTTTCTATGTATCATGTTGATAGATTTGGTATCAACTCTGTAGTTGAACAAGCTCTTGAACATGTTTCTCAAGGAAACAAGGATTGCCCAATCATGATTTCTTATGATGTTGATGCCATTGACCCAGAGGCTTCTGTTAAATGTACCGGTACAAAGGTTGATTACGGTTTGAACAATAGAGAAGCTTTGTTTTTATGTGAAAGAATATGTGAAACTGGTAATGTTGTTGCTCTAGATGTTGTTGAAGTTAACCCAAGTTTAGGTGCAGATGAACATGAAATTTTAAAAACAGTTGCTATAGGATGTTCCATTGTTAGATGTTCATTAGGTGAGACATTATTGTAATTAGACATTAATATGTATATAATTGATATTCTTTAAACTAGCCATTCTTGTGATAATTATTTTATTTTAAAATTCTTTTTTTTTATTAATCTTCAAATTTTTCATCAAATTCTTCAAAGTAATCTTTGGTTAATTCTTTTCTAATCGCTAAAACATTGTCAACAATGACTGCATCAACCCCTGCTCTTAATTCCTTCTTCGCTATATCTGGGTCGTTATTTTGTACACCATAAGTAAACAATACTAAACCACTGGACTTAACCACTTGTGCTAACCTTGGCGCCATTACTATAGGTTTTGCTGCGGTTACCAATCCCAGCAAGTTCCATTTATTAGCAAAGTTTATACCATTTTTTAAAGATAAGCATCTGTAATCAAACATTTCTGAAGAACCACCTTCGGTTAAAAACAAAATTGGAAAATGTGGTTGTTTCAAAGAAAGCATCATACAAATATCAGGATGGAATGAAGAAAATATTATATCTCTATCTTTGCAATGTTTGAAAACAACATCCAAAACTGTATCAATCCAGAAATTCATCTCAACTACAATTTGGCCCATTTCCTCTTTGGTTGCTTCATCTGGCATCGGATACTTACATTCAATGTTGAAGCCTACATTTGGAGGTAATTTTTTGAACACTTCCTCCAAGGTTAAAAAGCTAGAAGCAATAGAAGATCCTCTACTATTACCCTTGAAGTTTAAAGTCTTGAAAGTTTTGGTTAATCCCATTTTTCTTGATTCTTCAGAAGAATAATATTTTCCATTCAATTCAAAGTCATCTTTATGTGTTTTATCTGTTTTGTGAGTTTCACTTAAATTCAAAAATTGTTCTAAAGTCAATTCATGCATTGGTATATCAACACCACTTTCGGCAACCAAAAAATCGTGATAAATTACAGGAACATGATCCTTGGTTAATTGCACATCAAATTCCACATAAGAAGCACCTAATGATGATGCTGAAATAAATGACTCCATGGTATTCTCACCCAACTGTAAGGAATTTTTTTTAATGTTCTTACCTGAACCTCTATGTCCAACAATTCTTGTAGTAACCAATTTTTTCCAATAACTATCATTTGTCAATCTGTTTTTTTCATTTGAAATTGAACTTTGTTTGTAATCAATAACAAATGGCTGGATAATTAATACTTCCATTGTGATTGATCCCAAAACCTCCATGCCAGAGGAAGAAGATATAATAGGAACAGTGATTGTATCCTCCAAAGATCTTCTATTCAATCCAACTCTAGTCTTTGCTGAATCCAGTAATGCCACAGCTCTACCCAAAATCTTTTTGTTGTTTTTTACTGTAGTGTTACCGCTTGAAGTAGACAATCCATTGCTTGCACTTGATGCTCTTGCTGCAAGTCTTGGTCTTTGATTAAATGAGCGATTAGAATTAATACTAGGTTTTCTTGTTTCTTCAGGAGAAAAGCTATCTTTACTTTCAAAACTATCATTGGCAGTGCGTTGATGTGTAGGCACTAAATCAAAGTATATCACATAATCAGAATCTTTATTGAAGTCTAGTTTAAAGTTAATAGCATTGGAAGTTTCATCTACAGGTAAATCAATCAAAACAGGTGTTTTGTCTTTAGAAGCATTACAAGTGATTGACAATGACAATGCTGTATCTAGCTGTGTTGTGCCCATTTTGGAAAATGGTATCTTGTTAAGCTTAATGGCTTGTACAGGCTTAGATGTATCATTTGAGCCCAATGTAATAGAAATAAAACTTTCATCAGGATTCAATGAATTATTTCCAACAGATTTAACAACTGTGGTGCTGTTTTCACCAAATACTTGAGAATTTGAAATATTTGAATACATTAAAGACTTTTTGTCAATAGGAGGTAATGAGTTTTCATTAGAGTTGGATCCATCTAGCTCTTCAATCAATTCCTTCTTGGTTAGCTTTTTAGATTTTTTTCTTGAATCATTAACACTAGTTAACAATTCATCAGTTTTAACATTGGAAACAATATTTCTATCTGGCTTCAAAATATTATCATCTTTAACACTTGAATTAGAAGAGCTTATATTACCAGATATGTTTTTTTTATAAAATGGTCTGGTGGTTAATAAAGCATTTGTCAAGCTGGCAGTACTGTTATTTTGGGACTTTTTACCAAATGGAGATTGAGATCTTACTTCCTTAGTCATGACAGGATTATTGATTCCAAAGTCATCATCTATTTTCAATAAATCACCAATTTCCAAAAATCCTCTCAATGCAGCATGTTCAACAGGGGCAAATCCAGAATCATCTAAGGCTCTGATGCTAGCCTTTCCTTTGTAAATCAATAGTTCAACCATTTCCTTAAATCCTTCAATAGCAGCAATGAATAATGGTGTGAACCCATACATAGATTCTTTTAATTCAACATTGATATCAGAAAAGCTCAATAAGCATTCGGCGGCATTCTTCAAATTCAATTTTGCAGCAATGTAAATGGCTGTTTCGTTATTTTTTTCAGCGTTTCTATAATTGATGTCAATTCCCTTTATGCTCAATAAAACCTTGATCAAAGATGGATCATTTAAGTTGACTGCAACATGCAATAACTTAGGATTCTGACAGAAAACAGCTGGATTGACGTGGCTCCATAGAGTCTTTACAGTTATTGGATGATGTCCTAAAACAGCCAAGTGTAAAGGAGTCAACCCATCTTTGTCCGACCAGGCAGTCAAATCATCAATAGAAACATTGGAATCCCAGACATTCCATTTTTTCAAAGCTTCAATAATGATTTTTGTCGTTTCAACTAAACCATACTGAGCGGCATAGTGCAATGGTGTTCTTTCGTGAATATCCTTTTTTAATAAAGAAGGTCTTAGGTGAGGTGGTAGTTTGGACAAAATGTATTCTAAAGATATAGGCTTATCCAAGGAATTGATACCGTCAGGACCTTTAGAGTCTACCAAATAAGGCTCAATAGGTTTAAAAGGTTCAATGAAGTGTAGATCTTTTGGTGTATCAACAGCAGAATAGAATACACCTGAGTTTACTTCTATTTTGTCAATAGCCTTTTCTTGTTCTCTGGTTTTCCCCAAAGCTATTATATGATGATGAAAGAAGTTTCTCTTATTTAAATCTGAAGAGTCAGCCAAAGATGGGATAATTTCCAGTAACTTATCTATGCACTTGAAACATTGTAAGATAGATGCTTTATTCAACAAGCTAATTAAAGTTTTTGATGGTATCAAAACCAGAGATCTATAAGTATAAATCAATTCATTGATCAAGTTCTCAGCATCATCTTTTTTTACCAAATCAATTAAGATGTTGCTAGTTTGTTTTTTACTCACGTTTAATTCGTTATCTGAAGATTCAGCACTTTTGTTTAAGTAAAACAAAGAAGATGAGTTTTCAACAAATTCTGTGATATAATCGTAAACTATCTTTATAAGGTTATTGTTCATTTCTAAACAATCATCTATTTCAGTGTTAATATGAACAAATTCCATTGAACTGACGTTTCTCTCATAGAAATTAATTCGTTCCATTGTTGAACATTTTTTATCAAATTTTTTTAAGATCTTCTTAACAGCTCTATCATTCAAATCGTTAAAAAACTTTAGATTTCTGAAATTAGATTTTGATTCCATCAACATTGATAAGATTTCATCTAATTCTTCCTTATCGATCAAGTTCTTATCAATGCTCTTATCAAAGGTGTAAACTAAAGATTCATTATCCACTTGGTCTGTATGTAAACCATTATTATTTTGAAAATTATGGAATTGATGATTAATATCTATATTTGAATGATGATCAGTTGGATCAATTTTGTGTTTGTACAATTGTTTTATAGTAGAATTATTGAATATTCTTTTCAATCTAGAGTTATACTCATTGAATTTTGTAGTAGATAGCTTGTCGACAACTTCTATGTCCATTTGCAACTTGATTAAAAAATTTGAAATCAATTTGTTGTAATCAGAATTAAGATCATTTTGTAAAGTTGTGAAATCAGAATCTTTTTGCAAGGCAACAATCTGGTTGATGATATTTTTCAATTGCTTGTAGTTGATATATGAATCACTCCATTCAGGAATTTGATGATTGATATATGTTTTTCCAAATTTCATTCTGTAAAGTTTGTTATACTAATATATCGGTTTAAAATTCTTTGGTTTCGTTACTGAAAGCTGAATAAACCATCAAATTTTAAATTTTCAGTCTTTTTAAAATTACCAATATATATCCTTATTTTACCCCCCTATTTTTCATTATTTTTTACGCTATAAATATTATAATCCGAATATACCGTTTTCTCTCCTATATATTTTTTGGCCTCCCATGTGCATCATTAATTAGCTGTTAATTGCACGAATTATGATGGGATTTTGGAACATTTCGGAGTAATTAATTTCACCCTAATAAAAACGTGGCCTAGAAATTTGAGCCAAGAGCTAAAAACTTAAATTAACTCCGAAGAAATACAAAAAACGTTGTTATTTACCAATAACAAAATAATAGAGGATCTGACATTAATAACTAGCGTTATTAAAGTTTAAGAAGGAGTTTTAGCCGCGTTTTTTTTTAAAACACCAAAAAAGATATCAAGCTCACCGTTTTGGTCGATACATATTTTTTTTGGGAAATAAGTCGTTTTTTTCCCAAATAGGAAGGTGGTTCTTATCTTTGGCATTGGAAAACAGGAGGGCGATATACAGGATGTATTGGTGAGATGATAACGAGGGCTTTTTTTCGTTTTTTTTTTAATAGGAGTGTATTAATAAAATCCCTCTATATTAAGGTTATGATTTTGAATGATTTAATTAAAACAACGACCATATATAAAGAGGGATTATTTGATTTTATATTTATAATCTATCAAGATTTAATTAATTAATTTTCCAATTAGAAAGTTTGATTTTGTATATCCAAAAACACAATGCCGAGTGAACAAGTTTTGTTAGGAAAATATGTGAATTTTAATACAAAGTTACTTACAAAGAGTAATTACAATAACGTCAATTTTGTTACAGGTAAAGATTCAAATTGCAATTATTATAAGATTAAATACACCAATAGCAATAAAGAAGAAATCAAACATGTGGAAAATATCATTTCTTCAATGAAATACAAGCATGGAGTGAGATCAAAAAAAAACGTTGAAAGTAAGAAAAATAAACCAACAGGTTTGAATGGTAAAAAGAAATTTAAGGAATTCATAACCTCACTGAATATTTCAAGGCCTGTTTCGGCTACCAGCAACAATGAGGAAGTCGTAGATAAGAAGTATACGGATAGCATCAAGAAAAAACTGTTTAGTAATGATATTGTATTGGAAAAGATAATCTCCAATTTTGATGTTGAAAAGGATAATGAAATCTTGTTTAATAATCTTATGTTTTTGAACAAGCAAATTAGCAAAATTGTAACCAAACATGTTTATAAAAACATATACATTGAGAGTACGTACCGATTATCTCAATTTTTAAATACAATCAAATGCGATATGATGAAAAAACACAATTCCAAACATTTAGATTGCATAATAGAGAGTATTGATCTATCAGGTATAAAATCAGGCTCGGAGCTGTTTAAACTGTATGCTGAGAAAATTGGCATGTCTATAAAAGACAATGAAGATGATATGAGTTTGGCTACTTGGAGAGATTGGAGAATGAAGGACAGCAAGATTTATGGGAGAAACTTATTAGAAATGCAACATAATATGAGAAAAAGAGCTATAAGTACTACATCATTAGTGACTACAAATACTGACAAACACACAAATCCAATAAAGAAGATGAAGTTTGATAAAAGCCCGATATCTAGCAACGTTGAAAAACTTTTTAACAGGTTCTGTTTTAAGAAGAGAAAAATAAACAACACAAAAAGGTCATTTGTGGATATAGGCAGCGTGATTAATATCAACAATCAATTAAGCAAAATAAAACACCCATTGATCAATCAACACTTGCAAAAATATAAGGACAACAGAGACATCCCAATAGGTTACATCATTCATATTTTAAAGTACTTCAAGAACCTGAAAATTTTGATTTTGGATCATTTGAGTATATCTGAAGATCTTATCTTTTTAAAAAATACAAGTCTAGTAAATAGCCCGGATTTAAACTTTGTCAAAGATTACTTAAAAAATAGAAATGATGATTTCAAATTTCTGTCGGATACAGGTATCAACAGTTTTAATTTGAAGTTGGATAAATACACATTTGGATTGACTTTTTATAACTTTTTCGAAACATTCATATGTTTGCTTTTTGAAAAGAAACTTGAGTTTTTGAGCTTACGAAATTGTTATTTTGTTAACAAATCAGATGTTGGAAAATTACTAGAAAGTCAATACAATAATAGCAGTGCTATGAATATGGACTTTTACAAAAGTACAATGAACAAAAACTATCTTTGGTGCAACACGCCGATAGTTGATAATAAAAACTTTTTAATTTTTTTCTTTTTAAGTAACTTAATAGAAAATGTTAAAAAACAAAACTATCTTGCTGTATCAACCTTTTCAAAAAACTGCTTGTTGGATACTGAAGACTTTTTATTCAAAAGTCAATATTTTTCACTCAATGGAGATAATTGTGATGATAGCAATGATACTTTAAAGTTTTTGCTTTGTTATGGATTGAATCGCAACGACTCAGATTTTGACTACAGTATTTCAAAGTTAAAGTCTAATGTTATTCAAATAAAGTTTTTTTTCAATTTGAAAACTTACATGGAAACAAACGACATATTCTTAAAAGAAACGGAGTTTTTTAACTTCCACAATAACATGTCATTTTTAAGATTAGGTGAAAGTTTTAAAAACAAAAAAGTTGATCCAAGATACTATAACCTTAAGATTCTTGCTGAGTACTTATTAATCAGAATGAAAATTGAGTTTCTGGTGATGAAGCATAAGACCATAGGATATAATATGATTCAAAGTTTGTAATAACTCTGATTGCACTGGTATTTGTTTATAAGAACCTTTTTTTATTATTATTATTTTTGTGGTTTTTATCTATGGGGATTAATTCAGGCTATTTCTTATTTTTAACTGTTCCTTATAAAGAAGAACATATGAGTCGGGCCGGTCTACGGGGATGAACTCCGTAACTGATATATTTTTCAGCCGGTAGAAAAAAAAAAAACTACCTTACGTGTGAATTTTTTTTTTTTTAAATATTCAAGGTTCATCAAGAGTCATAGCTATGTTATATTTAAATGGAATTGATTCAAGTTAAGAAGTAGAAAGTTAACGAAAGGAAAGATAAATAACTATAAGTAACCAAAAAAAAAACAAATAATAATACTATTACAAAAGTATGTACGTCTCTATAAAAAAATTTAAGCAGTAAATGATTAAACAGTTTACTAACAATTAAAATGAATATTTTTTCGTGAATCAATGTTTTACTAGTTGGTCAAATAGGTAGTACAGATAATTCTGTAACAAATATGATGCCTCATTTTTTGCCATAAACTAGATAGTTTTTTTTTATCTCATTCAAAAAAAAAATACATACATATGTGTTTGAATATTTTCGTTTATGAATGAATAAGAACAGCAAAACTAAAAAACATGGATACAAGTGAAAAAGTACTCAACAAATAACCCTCTTTATAAATAAATTTTAACCACCCACTTTATTCATTATTTTATATTCATTAAATTTGATTTGGCACAGAGGAGTAAGTACTAAAAGTGTCATTTTGAAATATATTGAAATAAAAATAAAAAAACTGTTGATGTTTTTTTTTAACATAGGGTAGATTTGATGAAAAAGACAGTGTTAATCGAATGAATCAATAAATGCGTTTGGGGTATATTTTTTAAACCCCTCGGTTTAAGAACGGCAAAATAACATTTTTTTTATTAAAAAAAACACACATTTCATGCTTGAAAGAAGTAATATGAATGTGAATAAAGTAAATTGCTTTAAATCTTAATCACAGCTAACTTTATCAACATTATTATGCTTACTTTTTTATTCGCAAATGTGGATTTTTTAATTAACCTTACAAACCGAATATGAACCGTGTTTGAATTAACCTACATCGGTAAACACTTTTCCGAAACGGTAACAAACCAATAATTTTAATTAAATCCCCCCTCTTGTTGAAATTTCCCTTTAAAAAAAATAACCCTTCTAGAAATTCATTTTAAACAACGTTTTAGATTGCTGTTATAATTTCTAAAAGGCCTTATTTTTGTTTAGAAATATTAGCACAAGCAATAGATAAACTGTTGTATTTGCAAAAAAAAAAAAAATAAAAAATAAGAGGGTGAAGTGGATCAATGGAATTATCTAATAGTAACACCGGTTCGTTGACGTTTAGTAAAATTTTAATTATTAGGTTATACGCAAAATATGCTGAATAATTATTTAACACCTAATTTGGTAGATTAAGCATATTGGTCATTCATCTACTCCGATTAATCGCTGTTGATTCACATACTATTCATCGTTAAATGATATACAGTGAGGGTGTGTTAAATAAATTTGAAGATTATTATTTTTTCTTTTCCTTCTAATGAATTTGTTTGTATATAAACAAAGTATTGGAAACTTCAAGTTTATTTCATAATTTTATATTATAAAGATTAGGTTATTAGTATCTATCATTTAACTAAAGAGATGTTTAAAAAAACCATAACTAATTCAATTAAACCATTGAATATAAAAAACACATTCAAATTAAATCAAATTTATACAATGTCCACTGCTATCAAAGCTGAATCTGTAAAGGTTACTACTCCAAACGGTATTACTTATGACCAACCAACTGGTTTGTTCATAAACAATGAATTCTGGAAGTCTTCAAACCCAGAAAAGAAGTTGAAAGTCGAAGATCCATCTACTGGTAAGCACGTCTTAGATGTTGAAAGTTGTACTGCTGAAGATGTCAAGCATGCCATTGACGTTTCCCACGATACCTTCCACAAAAAACCTGAGCAATGGGCTGCTTTGGATCCATATTCAAGAGCTGAATACTTATACAAAATCGGTGACTACTTAGAAAAGAACCTTGACTTAATAGCTTCTATTGAGTGTATGGATAATGGTAAGGCTTACAACTTAGCCAAGGGTGATATTCAAGTTGCTGCTCAATACTTCAAGTCTGCTTCTTCTTACAACATGGACGGTAGATTCATTGAAACTGGTGATAGTCACATTAACTACACTGTTAAAGAACCATTAGGTGTTGTTGGTGCTATCATTCCTTGGAATTTCCCATTCTTAATCATGTCCTGGAAGTTGGTTCCTTGTTTGTTTGCCGGTAACACCATCATTGTCAAGCCAGCCTCCTCCACCTGTTTAACAGCCTTAATGTTTGGTAAAGCCTGTCAAGAAGTTGGTTTACCAGCCGGTGTTGTTTCTATTGTTCCAGGTCCAGGTTCTATTGTTGGTGATATTTTAGCTGAATCTGAAAAGTTAGATAAAATCTCATTCACTGGTTCCACTTCCATTGGTAAGGCTGTTGCCACTAAGGCCACTAAGTCTAACTTGAAGCACGTCACTATGGAATTAGGTGGTAAGTCCGGTCACATTCTATTTGCTGATGCTGATTTAAAGAAGTCCATTCCAAACATCGTTAATGGTATCTTCAAAAATGCTGGTCAAATTTGTTCTTCTGGTTCTAGATTATACGTACAAAATGGAATTTACGACGAATTCTTAAAGGAATTCAAGTCCTACATTGAATCTCAAATCAAGATTGGTTCTCCATTTGACCCAGAAAACTACCAAGGTTCCATCCAAAACAAAGCCCAATACCAAACTATTTTGGACTATATCAAAATTGGTAAAGAAGAAGGTGCTACTGTTTTAACTGGTGGTGAATCCATTGGTGATGGTTCCAACGGTTATTTCATCAAGCCAACTGTCTTCATTGATACCAAGGAAGACATGAAGATTGTCAAGGAAGAAATCTTTGGTCCTGTTTTGACTGTTGGTAGATTTGACACTGCTGAAGAAGCCATTAAGTTAGTCAATGACTCTGATTTTGGTTTGGGTGCTGGTATCGAAACCACTGACTTAAGTACTGCTTTACATGTTGCCAAGAAGATCAAATCTGGTATGGTATGGGTTAACGACTACAATGACTTCAACGTTTCTGTTCCATTTGGTGGTTACAAGCAAAGTGGTTACGGTAAAGAAATGGGTGCTGAAGCCTTAGCTGGCTATGTTAACGTTAAGGCTGTAAGAATCAAATTATAAATCTAATTGTACATTTTAGCACAGCTTTATAAAAGAGAAAAAGAGAGAAAAAACAACATCAAAAAGTTTTATTGCTACTTTCTTAAAAATAATGTTATTGAATAATAGATAAGAATTACGGATAAGAACTTTATAGATGATTGTATCACTAACAATATGAAATTTTCAGAATAATAACTGATATAGTAGTCTGACGGAATGACTCTCTATCATTGAATATTGTTAATACATTGTTTTATACTTAATAAATCACTAAGATTATATGACAACTTTCCAACATATGACTGTTTTTTTTATTTTATTTTTTTTTTTATTATTATTAATTATTTCACCAAACGAAAATTTCTTTTTTTCTGTATAGGGCATGGAGATTTCGTTCTCTAGCATTTTTTAAATATATATTTTTTTTTTTTTTTGATCTATGCTCAATAAGCTGCTGATTATAGAGAAATGTTATAAATAATCCCTGTAAGAACAGATCCATTTATCTAGTTACCTAAAGATTTTGGAATAAGACATATCCAGATCTGTAGTAAGAGTTAGGAGATTTTGATACTTTTTTTTTTTTTCCAAAGAACTACACTTATATACCCTATTAGTCTGAGTATTAGCATTTATCTACTTTGTAATATGGATAATGACATTTTTTTCAAACCAACAGATATTGATAATCAACAAAGAATATCTATAATTTTTGATCAAAACAATGCTGGTAACTCAACAGTACCAAAAAAATCAGAAGATAAAATACACTTAAAGACTTTTCAAAGTGATTATGATTTCCAAGATAATGATAGTAACACAGATGGGGATATGGAGAATCTTCCATTTTTAACCACTCTAGATAACACTTTAGCCAATCAATCTACTAAAAATACCGCCAAGTTCTTTGATCAAAACAATCATTCAACTTATCAACAAAATTATAACATTCAGTACTCAAATGAGTTTTTGAACTCTTCGTTTATTGCTAATGGAAACAAAACCAATAAGTCAAGTTCCGAATTGTCATTTAAGTCTCCCAGTGCGATTGATACAAACAACTCACTAAGTCAGTTTCATCTATCATCCTCTGTGAAAGATATTCTGAACAAAGACTTGGTTACTATAGAAAAAAATGACAAAAGCAACAATGAAACAGATTTCAAAGATGCTGAATCACCAAAACCAAAAAAATTTACTATTTTAAGAAATAATAGGCACTTACAACCACCTGCCATGTTGCCTAAAAATGTCAAGAGAAAGATCAGTGTTAACAGTGAAGATAAGAAGAAAGTCAACAAAAAAATCAAAGTCAAGTCTTTGAAGGATGTTATTAAAAGACCGCTTATTGGTAGTGGTATGGATTTTTTTCAAAGATTTCATTTAAACTATAGCATTAGCCAACTGACAAAGAATATCTGCGAGACTGATTCTACTCTTGTCAAGAAACAAAAATACTTCAAGACTAACAAGAATATCAATGACTTTGATCATATGATTCATAGCTTAGAATATGATGTTGCAAAGTACCAAGAAGTTTGCAAACATTTCAAGGATTCTTATTCCAACTGATTCTATTACAATATTTATTATTTGCGGAACAAATATATTAAATTTAAAATAAAACATACAAATAAGAAAGGGCTTTTAAAATACATACATACATACATTACTGTTAACTTTTTATTTTATTTTTTCTTTATGAAGTAGGCCAACGTATTGGCTTGAACCCATGCACATTGTCATTGCTAAAATTACATAGTTTGCCAACCTTTGTTGAGGTATTTTACTCGGCAATGGAAGGTCTTTATTCAACTTGGAAAGAATTTGATCTATGTAAAAAAACAGGTGGCCTGGTAAAAACAAAATAAAGGTTAATGGCCAAAATGGCGAAAATGCGACAGGCGATAAGCTGAAAAGAAATAGAAAAACTGGATGAATATTGAACAATCCATTGAAATTTGGCATTCCTTGGAATCTGCATCCATAATACATTAAATTTAATGTCATCACATTCCATAGAGAAAGAACCCTAAACATGCTTTTGAGTGATTCAACAATGATTTTTAATGATGTGCAATTGAGTTTATCTATAAGAATTTCAAAGGTATATTTGCTGACATAAAAAATAAAAAACACATACATCAGCAAACAGCATAACTTGATTATGTAATCACGCCCACTTCTCATATAAGCCGTGTCTAATTGTCCCAGAACCATTAAAGTATTATAAAGACTGACTGCATTAGAAATTGATAGTTCCCCAACATAGGAAAAAGAAAGTAAGGTATCAAATGGTCTTTTAAATATGTCTTCAGGATTCAAGAAGATTATATGCCTTTCAACATCAACTATCTTTAAATAATCTACCATTGTAGTTATAAAAACTAAAGAAACCCAAGCTTTAGTGACTGCTGAAGCTCCCAAGATAGCTCCAAAAAGTTGCACGTCCATTAATCAACAACAGTAGTTTATTCTAGGGGGGGTTAATCGTATGGTTTTGTCATCTGACACGTAAACTTTATAACCTATATATTAAGAAAAGAAGAGAAAAAAAAAAGAAGAAGCATATCCTATTCCCTTGGAAAATCTGAAAAATAAAGTATTCAAGACTAATTGAAATCATGATATGGCGAAATAGAAAAAAAAGGTCATTAAAGTTTGTTAATGCAATTTAGCTTATTTATATATACAGCCAAAAGATAAGATAAACACTTGGCTACAATCTCTCTATTCAATATTTACATTTATATACATAATAACATTAGGTGAAATTAGTTTTCAACTTTAGCTTGTTCAGCTTTCTTGAAAGCCTTATATTCTTCTTCTAACTCAGCATCTTTGGCCATTTGTTGTTTCATAATATCTTCTTGAGATATTTGACCAGTCAAGTATTGAGATAAAGTAAATGTTTGCTTCATTCTTTCTTGCTTCCACATGATTTTTTCTTTTTCTTCTTCAACTAATTGTTTAAAGGCTTTATAATTTTTCAATCCTTCTTCTCTTATGAAATCTAATGGGAACTTAGCTCCTACACCACTGGCAGATGGAGCACCCATTCCTACAATTTTCATAATACCTGAAGCTGATTTTTTACTTTGTTCATCATAGAATTTCTCCCTTAAAACATCAATTCTTTTGTTGAAGTCTTGAGCTAAAGTAGTTTTGTTATTGAAAGTCTTGATGATTGGTCTAACATCAGAAACATTTTGGGTAACCAAGTACTCCAAAAATGGAATGTAATCCAACAAATCCTTATTTGATCTATCACCTTCCCAATTGTTAATGTAAATCTTATTGTCTTCAAATTCATCAGTGTTCAAAGTACTGCTTAAGTCCAAAGAAACAACCTTCTTTATGTCTCTATTCAATTTGGATAAATCTTTGACGTATTCCCCGTTTTTGTATGAGCAATGTTCCTTAAATAAGTTGTAGGCAATGAAGGCTTGGATTGGATCCAACTTCAAAATGACTGGCTCCATAGTAAAACTAGCTTCTCTGGAGTAAATGACAATTTCATAATATTGGGATAAGTAACCTAAGAAGAAATCTACACCAGGTCTCTTCTTTGTTTGCCAACCGTTCTTATAATCATATTCAGAGTGAATCAATAAATCCTCTAATCCTAAAACTAAGGTCAAAGGTCTTTGATAAGGAGCTGGTGGTGGTGGTGGTAATAAAGTTTCAAAAGGTGGATTATTAAAACTATCCTTCAAAGCATTGAATCTGGCAATAATTCTCTTAAAAACTAAAGTAGGTGGGTTAAATCCATTGCCTACATCCTTGTATTCTTTTCCATAAACACCTTGCAATTCTTCACTGTTGAAATCTCTACCTAAGTATAAAGTCAACCCAGTTACAGCACCTAATAGCCCAACATAAAAGTAAGAAGTGGCTTTTTCTATTTGTTTATCGGTTTGTGTTTGTCTTTTTCTCTTCTCCTTTCTTTTTTTGATGGATTCTTCCAATTCATTAAGTGGTTCATTGTCTTTTTCTTCTTGTTCTCTAGCTTTTTGCTTTTGTTCAGTTTCTTGCTGTTCTGTTATTGGTTTACCTTGTTCATTCAACTCAAAACCTGCCCTAGCCAAAATATCATCACTGATCAATGATTCTGGTTTTTTTGGTTTCTTTTCATTCAACAGAGCATTGAAGTTATGAAATTGCGATTTGTTTGATATCAATGCTACTTTAGTTGTATTTCCCAACTTAAAAGTAAGATTGTTGTTTCTTATAATATTTTTCCCAATAATACTAAACATTCTTCTTTTGGTTCAATCAATATGTTGGGTTTGTTGGAGTGTTCTCTATATAGTATCAATTAATAATTTAACAAATCTTAAGTATATATTAGGTGGAATTTGTTTCGACTTTTTTTTTTTTTTTTTTCGTTTGGCTAAATTCGCTAGTGAAACATTTTGCTACGGCGATATTTCTTTCAGAAATCTTGAAAAAAAATTTTACATCATAATAAATACAAGTTGACCCGAAGATATTTTTAAGTTTCCTAATTCGGGTATGTCAAGTTTTTACATCGGCGGCAAATTCAGTCGGGTTTAATTAAATCCTTTTTGGGAAATGTTGATTGAAAAGGGAAATTATTAAAGTAAAACGTCGTGTAAAGTTTATGTATTGAATTGAGACATTAAAGGTGTTGTTGTGGTTTTTTTGCATAGATAAGATTAGTAATAGATAAGAATGTATGTGTGTATGTTTATGAGTTAGTGTTATTTTTCTTCAATTTCTCTTTCATTTATTCACTCTAGCCATAAAATCTTAGAACCCCATTGCTTGAAAGTACAAATGTCCATTAAAACAATTGTCAAGTTTGAAACCAATGAAATTAAAAAATCAACTGCTTTATCTTTTGAGATCGCTGTTACAAATAAAGCTATCAAAGATCTTAACAAAAAAATCTCAACTCTTAATCAGTGTAAGAACATTTTAGAGTCGTCAGATAAAAATTTCAAGCTAATAGAGTTGACTGCAAAATGGAACTCAATTAACAAATGCTGTTTAAACCACTTGCATAATGCATATCTTATCAAATACAAAGGGAATGAGGGTTATATCAAACATTTGGAGAATCAAATTAACGTGGAAAAAGAAAAAATTAGATATCAAACTAGTGACAATCTAGAATATGAGTGGGAAAATATTCAAGAATCGGCTGAGTATCAAATGTTGGATGAATGGGAAAAAAAGAATTTAAAATCTAGTTTCGAAGAGAGAATAGCTAAAAATGAAGAGTTACTTGAGTTTCATTTGAAGAAACTTGATGAAAGAATCGAAGACTTCAAAGAAAGAGGAGGTGAGTTTGATATCGAGGAGCTTTGCAAAAACCTAAAAATTGACTACAACTTGATTTATCAGGATTAACATTTCCCTATTATGGAAAATATAGCTTATATATAATATATATTTTTATTTTCAACTATTTGGAGAAAACATCACTTAATCTTAATCTTGGAGCAATGTTCATGGCAATCAATTCTTGGAACAGTAATTTAGCAGCATATGGAATTGTCATTTTTATGACATTTTCACTACTCTTACAAGTATTACACCAACCACTGTATCCCATCAAACCACATTTGTTACAAGTATCAACTTCAAAGGCATCAGATGAAATCATCAATCTTTCTAAAAGTAATTGAGAAGCACCATAAGCAATAACACAATCTCTTTCCATTTCACCTAATCTCAAACCACCATCTCTAGATCTACCTTCCGTAGGTTGTCTAGTTAAGACAGCTCTTGGACCTCTTGCTCTTGCATGCATCTTATCCAAAACCATATGTTTCAATTTTTGATAGTAGATAGGACCAAAGAAAATATAAGCTTGTAAACATTCACCAGTGATACCAGAGTACAATTGATCTTTACCAGAGTAATTGAACCCGTGCTCCACTAAGATCTTAGACATATCTTCTAATTTGGAACCACCGAAGCATGTACCATATTCCAAAGAACCATTCAAGATACCGGCTTTACCACTGACCAGTTCAATCATTTTACCAACAGTCATTCTTGAAGGGAAACCATGCGGATTCATAATAATATCAGGAGATATACCTTGGTCATTAAATGGCATATCCTCATGGTTAACAATAATACCACAAACACCCTTTTGACCATGTCTAGAAGAGAACTTGTCACCAAGCTCAGGTCTTCTGTTTTGTCTTAGTAAGACCTTAATCAAACTTTGCTCATCATCACTTACAGACATCATTACTTGATCAATGTAAGAAGCTTCAGGTGCTCTGTAAACAACAGGAGTATTTTTGTACGAAGCAGCAGCGGTATTCATTGGCGCACCTGGACCACCAGTAGGTTCTGAAACTTGAGGAATGGATTTGTTGATATAAATTTGACCCGATTCTACTTTCATACCAACTTCAGCCAAACCATCAGCACCTAAAGGTTCGTGTTGCCAAATAGGTTTGTTATTTTCATCAACTCTCATACCAGCCAAAATATCTTGGGTGTGATTTGGATATTTCTTCAAAACACATGTAGTTTTCTTTCTGGTTTCACATCTACCAAATCCTCTATCAATAGAAGCCTTGTTCAAAACCAAAGCATCTTCAATATCATAACCAGAGTAAGACATGACTGCAACAGTGGCGTTTTGACCAGCAGGCAATTTGTCATAACCAATTAACTCAATGGTTTTGGTCTTAACCATAGGTTGTTGGGGATAAATCATCAAGTACAACAAGGTATCAATTCTTCTAAATTGATTGTAAGCTATAGCACCTATAGCTTGCTTACCCATCGCACATTGATAGGTGTTTCTAGGAGATTGATTATGATGTGGGTACGGAATCAAACCAGCTACAGCACCTAAAACAGTGAATGGTTCAATTTCCAAGTGGGTCATGTCGTTAGACAAATCTCTTTCGTATAAAGCAATCAAAGAATCATTTTCTTCATTACAATCTAAGTATTCAACTAGTCCCATCTTCAAGAAATCGTCAAATTCAAGTTCATTATTCATTAATCTGTTCAAATGTTCTGAAGTAACTTTAGACTTTCCATTTTCAACAATTATCAAAGGTCTACAAATTCTACCACCATCAGTAGCAATATGAACAGCAGTTTGTTGTTGATTGACATAAATGGAGATAAATTCTGAAACTTTACCTTCTCTTCTGACTTTTCTAAATTGAGAAACAAATTTTGCTGGGAATCTGGTAGTACCAATCAAAGTACCATTCACATATACACCGTAATTCAAATGTAATGCTGCAGAGTCCAGTAAAGAAATATTTTCAACACCTAAAAGGTAACAGACCTTCTTGATAGGCTCTTCTTCGTCATCTGTTGTGATGTGGGTCATTAATGCTAAATTCTTAACCAAACCACAAGCTTCACCTTCAGGTGTATCACTAGTACACAACATACCAAATTGGGAAGGTTGCAAAGCTCTAGGCCCAGAAACTTTTCTAGACTTTTCGAATTGAGAAGAAATTCTGGTCATCATACCCAAAGCAGAGATATAAGAAAGTCTACTCAAAACATGGGTAACACCTGCTCTCTCCATTTTGAATCTCTTTAAAGACCAGTTACCTGTAGAAATAGCTCTATTTAAACCACTTGTAATATTATTTGAATGAACATTTATACTCAATAAGGCATCATATTCAGTTGCTCTATTTGGTTTTTTTAAAACTTTATCAATACTATTCTTGAAATCACTATTGAATTTTTTGAACAAATCTTCAAACAACAAAGACATTAATTGCCCTGCTAATTCTAATCTTTTGTTACCAACGTAATCTCTATCGTCAACATTCTTTGGATCGTTGATAGCCATTACAACTCTTCTTGTCATTATAGCCAAGTATAAAGCCTTTTCTTTAAAGTCCATGTCAACGGCTGTTAAATGTGCAATAACTGTGGTTGCTATAGCTTCAACACCTTCTTGGAAAGTTGATAATTTTTGTCTTCTAATTGTCTTGACTTTAGAACCAATAAACTCTAGTGCTTGTCTTTGGGTGGTGATACCTTGATTAATACATTCTTCAAAATTTACAGCAAAAATTTCTTGGTATAAGGAATCATTACCACAAACCAACTGCATAATTTCTAGATCTGATACTAAACCAGAAGCCTTCAAAGCTATGACGATAGGAATTTCTTCAGAAATAGAGTTGTGTTTTAAATAAATTTTACCATTTTTGGTGACAACATAGGTTTTGGACTTTCTTTCATGGGTAGATGAAGTAACAGATGCTTGAACCAATTCTTTTTTTTCATCAGCCTCAACAATAATTCTATTTTTGGATAATTGTTCTTGGACCAAGATGACCTTTTCAGTACCATTAACAATGAAATAACCACCTGGATCTAAAGGACATTCCAACATCTTAGCCATTTCAAGCTCATCCGCACCTTCCAGTACACATTTGTTTGATCTAAGCATGATTGGCATTTTACCAATTTCAACATCTCTATGCATAATAATCTTTTTACCTCTTGTATATTCAACATCCACGTAAATAGGAGCATTGTATGACATATCTCTCAATCTACATTGATGAGGGGTTTGTGTTCTATCTTTACCTTGAGAAGTAGACTTAGATCCTACTCTTATATCCAAGTACTTGAAGTAAAACTCAGGATCAACGTCTGATAAAATAGTTTCATTTGCTTTTATAATTTTTTTTAAATCGGTATCTACAAAGTAGTTAAAAGAGTCCAGATGTTGTTTGACTAAACCTTTGACTTTCAAAAAAGCAGGAAGAAGTTCCCATTTGTCCTGTAGTTGATTGACTGGATCGGTTAGTTTCTTTCCTTTATATTCGTCTTTCAATAAATCATTGAAAGCTTGGTCATCCTCATTTCTGTTTAAAGATTTTCTTTCGGTAGCTACAGCCATATTCGCTTTATAAAATTGGGAGTATTCCTACAGCTATAACAAAACTACTATTCTTATTTCCAGAATGCTAGTGTTTTTGGAGATACAATCAAGCCTTTATTTCAAGATCAAAAACTTATTTTAAACTGCCTCTTCGAAAGATTTCAACTTTTTTAAATAATGAGTGAAAAATATAAGTATCACCTAATTATGAACGTTTAGACTATAGCAGCGTAGAGAGAGCAGAAAAACAGCAGCAAAAAAAAAATAAAAAAAAAAAGAAATTACAAAAATTGCCTAATTCGGACATTGCTAGAACAGGGCCCCTGGAAGAATCAGTAAACAAAAAAAATGATCTAATAAAGGACTTAAATCCGAAAACGAAGGTATAATTATATTTACTTAGTAGTAATCAAGTCACCGTTTCTGGAGGTTTCAACCTTTAATAATTCTCTTAACAGCATAGTGGCATAACTGGATGTACCTAATTCAAACTCTAAAATTACAGCTACCTTGTGGTTTTTGTCAAATACAGTTTTGGAGCTTTGCTCGTCGCTTATGAAGTACTTACCTAACTTATTTTTAGAGTACTGTCTTCCGTTCTTTAAGGCAGTGTTATTGTTTAATATTTCTAAATCAGAATTCAAAATATCATCGTTTTCATTGATGTAATTCAATATTTTGAAATTCATATTCTTTGGTTTACCCAAAATATTTCTATAACTTCCAGGTAAAGAAAATTCCTTCACTTTTCTGATCATTTCAAATGGAGATAGATCATCTTTTTTCATAACTTCTTCATAGAAGTCTCTCATGAAAGTAGGGTAATGAATGTCAAAACCAGGTGTTGGTAAAATAATATCAAATATGGAGTATTTGCCAGATTGAATGTCTTCCTCTGTTAATGGCTTAGCTGTGATAAAGTTATCTTTAGCAACATCTTCAATTTCAAAGTTATCTTCATCAACAACAGCAACTTCTTCCTTCTTTTCAAGAACTAAATCTCCTGGTATTAACTTCAACCCATGTTGGGTTACTCTGTGGCTTGTTGCCAAATTCCAAATGTAAGATTGGTAAGAATGAATGTAGATCAATCTCAAATTTCTTGGAATCTTTAATATAGCAGTGAAGTAGTCATCTGGTGTATATTCACCAGTGTTTTCATTTTTCACTTTAGTGGCTAAGTGTGAAAGAATAGTAAATTCAGCAACGTTTCTCTTTGGCATCATCTTAATCGCTTGTTTAGCATCTTTGGTTTGTTCCCATATGATTCTAGCTTCTATAGTCTTGGAATCAACATTCTTTTGATTACTTAGCAGCAATTCACATGCACCTTTATAGTCTTCTTTTAATATCTTTTTACCTATTTCATAAGTTGGAATAGAGAAACTACCAAACCTTTGCATACCAAAGTAATTTAAAAACCCAGTTTCCATCAACTTTTCAGTACTCTTACTCAAAATTTGGTTCAAAGCTTCTTCAGCTTTTGGTCCAGATAGCTTTTCGGCACCGTTTAATTCAACATTTCTCAAAGCAATGGTGAACTTGTTACCACTTAAATCTCCTAATTTCAATCCTGTGTCCTTGAATTCATATGAACCAATGCACATACCTTTTAAAGTTTTGTTCAAAGCATTGATTCTGGATAACCCCATTCTTGTGTCTAAAGAGACTCTTTGAGTAGTTATACCTCTTTTATCTTTGGTTCCTGAAATTCCCAAAGTTTTTGTTGGAACTCTTAATAATCTTCCAATTAGGTTACAAGCATCCATGGTTTCTTTGTTTTCTTTGTACAAAGTAAAGTGAACAAATTGTTTTGATGGACCATAACCAAAGTTTTCAACACCATGTTCATCTTTTTGAGATTCAATCAACTGTTGTTTCCCAATTCTTTGGTTTTTACCAGTACCATTCAAAATTTTAAAACTGTTATCATTGTTGGTTCTTGATTCTAGTTGATTATCAAACCCCTTTCTTAAAAGTTGATGGATCTTGGTTCTTTCATCTTTGCTGTCAAATGTCTTGGTGGTCTCATAAATTTCAAAGTTTTTGTAGACTTTATTGACAATGCTGTCAACAGCTTCAAGACCAATAATCTTTACAAGTTCATCCTTAACTTCTGAGTCTAAAACAAAAGTAGATCTTTCTTCTTTCAAGGAAGCCCTTTTATCGACCTTTGGAACATCTTCGCTACCTTCATTAGCTTTCTTCTTTTCTACTTGCTTGAAACCTTTATCCTTTAATACTATGACTTCCCCACTAGTGCTAATTTCGTTGACAATAAAATCACTGTATCTTTGCTTGATAGTACCATTGAAACCCTCAATATCTTTGTATAAGTATTCAGTGATTCCGACATCGGTTTCTCTTAAACTATCGTCGTTTTCGGCAACAACCTTGACTTTTTTATTCAAATTTTCTTCAAAAACCTCATTTGATTGAGCTCTTTTTTCTCCAATCACTTCAGACATTTGCAATATTCTATTTGGTTTTGTATAATTCTCTCACAAAGATTTGATCTAATGCTGTTTTCAAATTTTTAAATTTGTTTTTTATTCTTTGAAAGTTTCACGCTATGGATAAAAAGGATACCAAAAAAAAAAAAAGCAATTTTACGTCACGTGCTACACTTATAAAGAACGCACACTAAGTATTCTTTAATATTTTAAAAACATAAATTAATCATAACAACACCAAACAACAAAATGAGCACAGATACTATTGAATACAAGCTGCGATATGTTATGAACTCTGGACATAAAGGATTGATAAGAGCCATTAGTATTGATCCAAGCAAAAATCCGAAATATTATGTAACAGGCTCTGATGATGCTACATTGAGAATATGGTCAACAAAGAAGATAAAAGACACGACTAGTGACTCTAAGCATTACCAAGCTTTGCTGAAGGGTGGACATCAAATGCCAGTTACAGATGTTTTGATAAGTCGGCATCATCCTAATGAGGTATTAAGCGCCAGTGAAGATAAATTAGCCTTGAAATGGGATCTAAACACAAGAACAGTGGTGAATCAATTTTTTGGGCATTTTGCAGGTGTTACAAGCATAGATTTACATCCAAGTATACCTGATCTTTTATTTACAGGAAGCAAAGACAAAACAAGCAGAATGTGGGACAGTAGAACCAAACATAAAAGCATCATGACATTTTCTGGCCATAAAGATGCTGTGAATAAAGTTCTCTGCTTTAATACGGACCCGCAACTAATAACCTGCTCCAGTGACAAAACTATCAGATTTTTTGATCTAAGATATAGTACTAAATGTACAAAGATTATTGATTATCATACAACACCTATCAGAACCATGTGTAGAGGATCTGATCTGGAAGGAGATGCAATTGTTACTGGATCAGCAACTCAGATTTACTCTTGGTCTCAAAAAGACGCCTCACCACTCACAGAATTTAATGTTGAAAATCTGAGCGTAGTAAACTCTATGAATGTTATAAACAATGGCAAAACTTTGCAAGTAGATACAAATCAAGGCATAAAAAACTACAACTACTTCACTGGTGAACCAATAATATCAAACTTTTCAAACGATGATAATTCTCAAAATGTTGCATGTTCGGCATTTTCAAAAAGCCTGAAATATGAAGATTTAAATGAAAAATCAGTAATGATTGCTGGATCCGAGAAGCTAATCAAAATATATACTTGTTAAATCTAATTTACGTATAAATATTGCAAGTTTCAATGCAAAAAATTATATCCGATTATAGAGTATATTCTTAATGAAGGAAAAAAAAAAAAGAAGCTGAAATATGTCTTAAATCCTATAATTGTTTACCATTCATATATGAATTTTTACCATATTTAAAGTGACCAAACAACGCATATTGGCAAACACAATGAGTGGTGATAATGATGCTAAGAAGACCTATGAGCATAAGCCCTTAGAAGAGCTTCAGGAAATATTTGAAGGTTGTAAAGCTTATGTACTGAAGGATGACATTGAAAGAATTGTTGAGATTTTAGCCATAAATAAAAGACGTACACCAACCAGGTACTACGTTCACTATGATGATTTTAACAAAAGACTGGATGAATGGATTGTTGCCGAAGATAAAATAATTAAGGAAAAGGGATACATGATTCCTGTCGTACAGCCAGAAGAGCCGTCAAAAAAGAAGAAAAAGAAGGTTGCTACAAATAAACAACAAGCTTCAACTCCAGCAGCAGAAGAAGGCAAAGAAGACGTAAACATTATTGATATGGACTCCATTAATGTACAAGGTATCAGTAATGAAGAAGTATCTAGAGAGCAAGAGATTAGCAGATTGAGAACATCTGGATCAATGGTTCAAAATCCTCATCAAGTTGCAAGAATAAGAAATTTTACAAAAGTAATCATTGGTGAACACGAAGTTGAGCCTTGGTATTTTTCTGCTTACCCTATAGAATTGACAGATAATGATGTTATCTACATTGATGATTTTACTTTGGAGTTTTTTGGATCCCAAAAACAATATGAACGATTTAGAACTAAATGCTCTTTAAGACACCCACCAGGCAATGAAATTTATAGAGATGATTACGTTTCTTTTTTTGAAATAGATGGTAAAAATCAAAGAAAATGGTGCAGAAATTTATGTTTACTTTCAAAATTATTTTTGGACCATAAAACACTGTATTACGATGTTGATCCGTTTTTGTTTTATTGTATGACCAGACGTGATGAATATGGACACAGACTTGTTGGATACTTTTCTAAAGAAAAGATGTCCCAAGAAAATTATAATGTTGCCTGTATCTTGACACTACCGCAGTATCAAAGAAAGGGATATGGTAGACTACTTATTGAGTTTTCCTACGAATTATCAAAGATTGAAAAGAAAACAGGTTCTCCTGAAAAACCACTGTCTGATTTAGGTTTACTATCATATAGAGCTTATTGGTCTGATGTTCTTGTGAAACTTCTGTGTGATATAAATGGAGAAAATAGATTGAACTCTGAAATATCTGTAGAAGAAATATCAGCCTTAACATCTATCACTGTACAAGATATTTTGCATACAGCCGGTGTGCTAGGTATTTTAAGATACCACAAAGGGCAACATATGATTTTTATTACTGATGAACTGCTGGAAAGATATGAAAAGATAAAGAATAGCAAAAAGAGAAGAATTCATCCACAATTCCTGCATTGGAATCCACCTTCATTTACTCAAGGCCAACTGAAATTTGGGTTCTAAGTATTCTTGTTTATATACTCAAAATATTATATATATAAATGCGGAACAGTATATATACTCTAAATATAATAAATGTGTTAATCAAACGGAATTGTCTTATGAGAGTTTGATGCTTTGTTATTCAAAGCTGTTGCTGCAATAGCACTTGGAATTTTGATCCCACAGCAATCACCCCAAGTGTTCAATAATTCCCTATTTTGGTGGTTATGGCCACAGTCATCTAAATCATTGTCACCATTATCATGGTGCTCTGTTATGCCTTCTGGACACTTTATTGTTTCCCCAAAAAAGAAATGCTGCATGATGGGAAGTTTACTCAAAACCTCGGCCTTGTACATTTTGATCATTCCATCTGCTATCTTTTGCCAAGATTTGGCTCCTGATATATCGTCTAGCATTGGAGAGTGCCATTTCAATGAAGCTGTTGTTTTCACAGAGTTTATAAAATTAATGCACCCAAAGTACATATACTTATCTGCAAACATCTCAACAACTTCTTCATTGTGTATACTCTTCGGCTTCAAGTGTTTGTGAGTGGCTACTTGCGATGCACCAAATAGAAATGGTAAAAAATGATAGTCATCTAGACCCCAAACACCATGAGACCCTGCAGGTTCTAGCCAGTATTCTTTTTCAATTTTTCTCATTAGTTTTAAATAGCTGATAAAGTTCATTAGCACTACATTGGCAAAATCGGTGTTTTTCAAAATGTTATATTTATAAAGCACGTATAAAAAGCACATGAAGTTCAATTCATGTCCAGATCCATAGTCAATTCTTTGTCTGTCTCCGAAGCTGTTGATAAGATATGTCTTCAGCTCCAAATACTGACTATCATCAAGTCCAGGTATTCTGCTTCGTAGAATTTTATCAATTTTACCCTCGACAGCATCGTAAAAAGACTTAAATTCGATTTTTCCAAATCTTGAAGTGTTAATCCCGTTATCAGCAGCTACTGGGTTATTATCTACAATTACAGATATGTCATCTATTAAATTGTTTATGCTTTCAATGCTTTCACTTATTGGAGTTACCAAATCCTGGTTGGTTCTGCCCTTAACCGAAATAGACAATTCAGTGATAAAATCTACAAATAACTTAAGGGTCTCACTTCCCACCCAGATTTCCATATCGTGTGCAGTTAGTAACCTTTTAACAGGCTGTAAAATTCTTGTTTCTGTTGTAGAGCTCATATTATAACTTCAATTTATGGTATTTTTACTAATATTTGTTTGTTATTTGGTTATCTCAACACCCAAATTCATATGGTAAAAGTCATATATAGAATATTTGAAATTCTCTATATATAAAAAAAATCAGAAAAATGGTAGCACGAGATTATATAGTTTTAAATCCGAATTTGCCAGATAACAGCCACACGTTAACAGATAAGAAGCTTTTGAATGTGAACAACATCAACCATCGTTTTAATCAACAAAGTTTATAACTTTGTCGCTGTAGTTGTACTTATGCTTGTTCTCATCAAATATCTTCAAAAGCTCGTCAATGTATAACCCGTGGAAGTGATCAACTATTTCTTCTTCGGGTGTGTTTTCGTCGTATTTACTTAAATCAATTTCAATAGGCTCACCAAAACATAGGGTTACCTTTTCTCTGTATGGCATCAAGCCAAAATCAGTATTCCATATACCTCTTCCAAAAAAAATGGGTATAGTAAAGCCTATGTTATTCTTAAGCCACACTTGTAATTTTCTCAAAAAAGATCCCTCTTTTGGATTAACAACTTTGTACAATTCGTTTTCTCCAAAAGAAAATATAGGCACAAGACTTGTTCTTCTCTTTGCCGTTCTAACATTGTCAACGGCCAGTCTTACAAAACCTTTTCTATTTTTCAAAACTAAGTTGATTTTGTTACCAGAAAAATCAACAGCTAAGGATTCTTTTGCACCACCAGGCACTAAGCATATACTGGTATAGTTTTGCAACAGTTTTGTTATATTTTTCTTGCTAACAGACGATAATCCAGACATTAATAAGTATTCTCTATAAAAAGGGAGCTGGAAGTTATTCGTTAATGTCAAAAGACTCATATTAATACCTGGAAATTGTTCTTGGAATCCACATCCATTGTTGGATAACCCAAATGAAGCCAAAGCTGCTATTCCATGAGGATGATATCCAAAAATATAAGTCATTGGATCCTTGGAGTATAGCTCATTGGTCTTTATGTCTTTAAAAGTAGGTTCCAAATCTTTTGCCTTGATTATGTTGATTTGAAAGTAATCACAGTAGTATTTCCAAACATTCAGGTTCTTCCACCAGTTGTATCTGAATCGCATAACCTTACCATTTCCCGGAGATCTGTCAACCATATAGAAGATTAGATATGGAATAGAAACGGTGAATAAAAGGAAAGGATTTCCAAATAAACATATAGCAAATGCTGTAGATATGAACATCATGGAAATATGGGAAATAACAGCTATGTTTTGAAATCCTCGCTCAAGGTAAAGCTGGAACTGGTTCGTATATGTACTTAAAGCGTTATCACGTCTATTTTTGAGAAGCACTGTAGACATTTTTTGCTGCTATATAGTGTCAATCAGATGTGTGGTGTTTACTCTATTTAGCTGCTAATATCATATATCGTATATGCCTCAAATCGTAGCTTCTTTTTTGTCGGATTTTTCCTTTTTTGTGGTGATTGTCGGACATAAGAATGTTTAATTAATTTAAAGTATATACAAAAGTTTAAAATATAGGCTATAGCATTAAGGTAATGAAGTAATAAGTAACCAAATTGCAGTCTAAATCTTAATTCATGTTTAAGCCAAAATTTGCACTATACAGAAAATTACGATTTTTCTTTGTTTGCCTCAATATCGTTGCTGTTTTTGCACTATTTTTATGTATTTTTGAAAATCACATCAATGATCATGAAGGGTTAACCAACGCCGGTTCACTGCCCTTAAAAGTAAACAAGACAGAATACACCAAACTCTTAAAGACTCTAAACATTTCTGATGGTTTTTACAGCTCTTTTGATATTATAGACAGCTATATGGCAATCAATAGCTACAATACTTTTGAATCGCCAAATTTAATGCCAAAACGTAGAGTTAACTACGACAGAAAGAATGTAGTGGCTACAAAGTTTGGAGACCAAAAATATCTACAAACTTTGAATAACAAAAAGCTAATTTCAAATGATAAAAATCTATATTTCCTATTAAAATACTATCTATGGTGTTTAGTCAATAACATTAATTATCCCATTGTACCAATTAATATCAATGAATGGCAGCCGGCAGACTCCACAGAAACAACCTTATTTGCTTTTAAAAATCCTAAGAAATGTAAATGTGACTCAAATAATAGCAACATTGATTTAGATTATAGGGAAGAAAAAGAGTCCATGTATTGCAAGAAGAAGCAGTCTAAAAAGTTTTTGCAAGAAGTTGTTGGTTTTAATCCAGATTTGGCTACGTTTTTATTTAAAAAAGACATAGATTTAAGTTTTTTATCTATTAGAATAAAAACAAGTAACCAAGAAGTAACTAAAAATTTGGCTTTATTTCTAAAGGAAATGAACCATTTTAATGATGTAGACTCTAAACCCCCAAGTAGTATTTATTATCCAATTAACGAAATTGTTAATGAAATCAATGCATTTAATTCTTTTAACTCTCCTTATCCAATTTTAGGTGCCAATAAAATTCCAAAAGAAGTAAACTATCAACTTAAAAAACAAGACTTTAGATGGGATTTAGAGTCCAAATTTAATGAATATAAAACTACAACAACACAAAATTCAATTACGGAAATAAGTAAACTAAAACAAGGCAAGCTTGATTTTACTGCACAAAGATACCGCAATATCAAAATCAATTTAAAAGAATTGATATCCAAAAAGTATTTTTACGAAGTTGCATTAAAATCAAGCATTGAAAATGTTTGGAGATCTGGCACCCATTACGATTGGAGATTTTTTAAAGGATTAAAGCCGTTATCTGAAAGAAATGAGATATTAAATGATTTATTTGATGCATGGTCAACTTTTACAAAAAAAGACAGTATTATTAGCTGGTTGTCTCATGGTAATCTATTGAGTTGGATTTGGTCTGGAGGTCAATTTTTGTGGGATAAAGATTTGGACATTCAATTGCCTATTTCTCATTTTTCTTTCATGGCTGAAAACTACAACAACACTTTGTTTATGTACATGACACACAAGAATGAATTTAAAATGTACTACTTGGATATAAACCCATGCTATGCAGATATTTATCATGGAAAAGAAGGTAAGAATTCCATTGATGGAAGATTTATTGACGTGCAAAGTGGACTCTACATTGATTTAACAGCCATTTCATACAAGCAGATTGAACTAGAGACTGCTCCTACTGACAAATACGCTCTTGATAAATTACAACATTTAAAATGGTCCAAAAATTTGAACCAAAAAATGAAGCCTGCTGATTCCAATAAAAACAAAAAAGAATCAGAGTCCAAAACCGTTCTTTTAGGAGACAAGAACTATCATTTTTATGAGTCTATAGATACTTTTAACCCTTTGAGAAAAGTCAAATATGGTTATTTAGAAAGTGATACTTATGTCCCATTTGATATAACTAGTGTACTCAACGATGAATATCCTAATGGCTTGGTTGTGAGTGAATACGACGACTACAACTATGATTGGGAGTATCACGGATGGGTTAAAAAATGTGAAAGCAGAAGCAAGAAAACTGAACACAGGAATTGCGAAGGATTATCTAACAGCCAATTTGACCTCACAAAAGAAGCATGGCTAAACCATTTCAGTAGAGAGCTAAAATTTTGTAGCCATGAAGTCGTTTCAAAAACCTCTTATTGCCAATGGTTCCTAGCATTAAGTAAAGGGATTGACAATGAAGAAAAAGGGTTCTTGAAATCATTCCGTAGTGCTCATAAATATTCACCTGGAAAGAGCAAATCAGAACTGTTTGAAGCCAACTTAAAAACAGTCAACACAGCTGTAGGCTTACTCCCATTCAATAAAACCAAACTTTTAGAGCTAGGATATCCTCCACCTTAAATATTACTATTATTATTTCTATTAAGAAAATTGCTAGTGAGCATTAGTGGTGCTAATTTTTTCTTACGCACTGAAATTCTATGTGATTTTGTCTTGTATATAAGCGTACGAGAGTAGTATTTTACGCGTATTTCAATGATCTTCAATAATTTTAAAAATTTCACTAAAATTTGATTAAAATTGCTTTGTAATTAAGTAGTAAACCAACGAACCTTTATCAAGTAGACTTCATTATGGACAAGGAGAAAAATGTCAGTTTCACTACACCAACAGTTAATCCAGGTTTATCAACTGATTTGAATACTGAAAGACATAGCAGAAACCCGATATTTCAATTTTTAAATGCATCTGAAAATTTATGTCTTCAATTGGTTGATCCCGAGACTAGTAAGCCTATTTACAGTTTAACCATTGAAGAAAATGTAACAAGCTTGTTAGAAAAAGAAAATGAGAGCATTTTGAGTCAGAATGATGATAAACCATGTCATTCTTGGACTTTTGGTAGATCAGCGTTGAAAAGTACTTTTGTTCTGAAAGATGTGCCAAGATTTTCAAATCTGCATTTTGAAATCACTTTGGAAAGGAACTGCAGGCTTTATTTAAAAGACATGAGTACCAATGGGACTTGGTTGAATGGACATCAAATTCCACAAAATTTGAAAGTCAAACTAGCAGATGGAGATGTTATAGGAATTGGATACGGTATCTTAAAACAGGCATGTAACTTTCAAATAGATTTTAATACAGGATTTATGGCACAATACAGATATTACTTTCTTATGCAATTAAAGAAGGCAGGTGCTACAAATGCAAAAGAATTAAAAAATAACAGCGTTATTAGTGTGTTAAACAAACGTGAACGTGAAATAGACAATGAAAATGAATTAACAGCTAAAAAACAAAAACTGGATGCAGCACCGGTTATTCAAAAAGGGGAATCACCGGAGACTCCTGTTGAAAAATTCAAGAAAAACATTAAAGGCTTAGTAGCAAAGACCAACAATATAGCTCAAAAAAAAGAAGTATTTGAAAGTAAAAGGGTCACTAATGAAAAGTTGCAATTGGATTTGGATAACGATGAAGAGAAACTTCAAGTCCAGCATTATAACGCAGTACACAATGCCAATGTCAAAACCATGCAAGAGTTACCAATTAGTCAAAGATTTGATTTTCAAAGAACTTATGAAATTATGGATGTTATTTTGGGTAAAGGTGCATTTGGTATAGTGAAAAAATGTTTGAAAAAAGCAAGTAAAAAAGAATATGCTGTTAAGATAATGAAACGAAATAAGTTGGATGAAAAGACTAAAGTTGCTTTTTTAAGTGAAATAGGAATGCTCAACAACATATCTCACAAAAGAATACTTAATGTTGATCACAGTAGTTGGGACAAATCCCATTATTACATTGTCACTGAACTAATACCAGGTGGGGATTTAATGGACTTTATTGGGAAATATGGTGCTATTGATGAAAAGGCTTCTGTTGAGATTGCTTTCCAAATTCTTGAGGGTGTACAATATTTGCACTCACACAACATAATTCATAGAGACTTGAAGCCCGACAACATTCTTATCGTTCAAGATTGTCCTGTTGTGATCAAGATTGCCGACTTTGGGTTATCGAAAAAAGGTAATGAGTTTAAGTCTTTTTGCGGTACCATGGCTTATTTAGCCCCAGAAATTATAGGCAATATAAAATCTAGACACGACTTGAAACCTAAAAATTTAAGACCATCATACACTCACAAGGCAGATATTTGGTCCATAGGTTGCTTAATATATGTGATTTTGACAAATCACTTACCATTTAGTGCACCAACTGAAGATGCATTATTTGACTGTATCAGAAAAGCTGAATATTCAGAGATCCCTTTGATTGAAGGGATGGTAAGTTCTGCTTGTTTGCAGTTTTTGAAAAGGATGATATGCCCAGATGTATTTAAAAGATATTCGGCAAGTGAAGCTTTGACTCATGAGTGGTTTGGAGATAGGAAACAAGTTGCCAATAATGGCAAGAATCTAGACGTTTCTTTCACTCAGGACATTCCACTATCTCAACTACCTAGAGGTACAGCTGATAAATTAAATCAAATAAACAAAGAAGATGAATTTGTTATGGACAAGTGGAAACAGAACCCATTTATGGATGGTTCATCACAACCTTGGAAGAAACAAAAAGATCCAATAGTGGCCAATGTTTTGAAAAACACTTTAAATACCTCCATGAAAACAACAAAAAAGATGGCACTTGAAAGCAGATTGAATGAGCAAGGAATTGTATCTAGCGATAAGGAACCATCCGCAAATGTCAACAACAATTGTGATGTTAGTTATAGTAAGTTTAACTCCGGATTTGCTGAATTTAGAGAAAGAGTTTTGAAAGATCAAAATGAAAAGAACAATTTCAAAGATGTAAGTTTTATGAATGGTCTTATTGGTTTAACAATACGTAAACCTGGAATCTTAGCATCAGACAATAAAACACCAAATGAAACTCGCGTTGATATAAACACCAAAAATTTCAGTATAGGTAGAAGCAAAATGAGTGATTATGTGATATCCGATGGAACTATATCTAAATTACATTGTGTATTTATTACTCACGCAAACTCGGTGAACGATAACAATTCTGAGTGTAGCTTGTGGTTGTACAGTTATTCAACTAACCATATTTACGTCAATGATACCAAGATGAAAAAGTTTAGCAAGACAAAGGTATGGGCCGGTGATGTGATAAAGTTAGTCTACAATGTACAAAGCAATAACAGCATAGAAATTGTTGTAGATTATTTGTCTCATGAAATAGACTCTAAAAAGTTAGCCAAACCAGATGGAATGATTAATTGGGAGGCTAACAGAGATCTTGTATACACAACTAACAGCTATCAAACAGGCAAAAAAACGGACATAAAACCACCCCCATACAAATGTAAGTTGTATGGCGACAGCCATCACGCTGATAAACATTGTATTTGCTCTGCCAGAACTTTGCGTTTGGAAGGAAATCCAGACTCCATCTATCCAAACAGAGAGTCCCCCATCAACATGACTGATGAAGAAATTGACTTTTCCAAAGAATTCCTGCTTAAATCTTAGTATGTATTTGCATTATTCACATATGTGTTAATCCCATCAATTGCTTATCTCCTATATGAGTTCTATCAGCCACTCATTTCATATATATGGGGTTTTTTGTGTGTATATAAAAAAATGGCTAGTAAAATTACCCCTTAAAGATGTGTACGTTTTTTTTTGTTAGTGTTTCTTTTTTTTTTTAAGGAGAGTATGTTTTTCCTTGGCCTGTTTTCCCCTTTGCTTGGACATTGGTATGATTGCTTTCATTGATAAGAGATTAACACCCTTATATTTATATTGAGAGAAGATAACGGTGGCAAATTATTTAGACTATTTAGTTTTTACTTTATATATAATCTTCAGTGATTTACAATATATTAATGGTAGATAAGAGAAGTAAGAATAAAGACAACCAGATATATTAAGTATTATCAAAGTAATTAAAAAGTTATAAGCAAACAATTGTGTAATAGAATCCAACCTTTTATAAATTATACATTCTATTAAACACATTATACCCCCTTTTAATTTTTTTTTTATATATAAAATACATCATATAACATTATAAAAAACTTACAAAATGAAGTTACAAAACATTATCCAATCATTTATTTTAGCAGCCACTTTATCTTCAGATGTTGAAGCCAAAAGTCACAAAGATGCTAACACATATACAGCACCAATCAAGAAAACACCATTAGATGACACCTTGAAAGAAATGTCGTTTGACCAGTACTTAACCTCTTATAAAATCAAGTACTTGACCACTTTTTCCAGAGCTTATCCTGAATTCAAGGAATCTTTAAGACCTCACATGCAATCTTTGCATGATGACTTCTTTTTCCAATCTGATGGTTTAAGTCAAAGTTTCTTTAGAGAAGATGCTATTGACGCTTTAAGTGACATCTTTGACTCTCCTTTAAGCAATTACGCCAATGCTCAATACTACACCGATATTAGCTTGGGTACACCTGAACAAAACTTTAAAGTCATTTTAGACACCGGTTCTTCAAACTTATGGGTTCCAAGTGTTAAGTGTGGTTCTTTGTCATGTTTCTTACACCCTAAGTATGATTCTTCTGCTTCTTCTACCTCTAAACCAAACGGAACTGACTTTGCTATTCAATACGGTACTGGTTCTGTTTCTGGTTACATCTCTAACGATATTTTAAAGATTGGTGAATTGGAAATTTCAGGCCAAGATTTTGGTGAAGCTACTTCTGAACCAGGTTTGACTTTTGCCTTTGCTAAGTTTGATGGTATTTTAGGTTTGGGTTACGATACCATTGCCGTTGATCATGTTGTTCCTCCAATTTACAACGCTATCAACCAAGGCTCCTTGAAAAAGCCATTGTTTTCTTTCTATATGGGTAACAATACCAATGGTGATGAAGATACTGTCACTGGAGGTGTTGCTACCTTTGGTGGAATTGACAAAGACCACTACGAAGGTGATATCACTTGGTTACCAATAAGAAGAAAAGCCTATTGGGAAGTTAAGTTTGATGGTATTGGTTTAGGTGATGATTACGCTTTATTAGACAATCATGGTATTATTGCTGATACCGGTACTTCTTTAATTACTTTGCCATCTGACCTAGCTGAAATGATCAACTCTCAAATTGGTGCTACCAAGGGATGGACTGGTCAATACAGCATTGACTGTGATAGTAGAGCCACCTTACCAGATGTTACTTTCACCTTAGGTGGTGTTAACTTCACTTTGAGTGCATATGACTATACTTTAGACTTGCAAGGCTCTTGTATCTCAGCATTTACTCCAATGGACATGCCAGCTCCAGTAGGTCCATTGGCCATTTTAGGTGATTCTTTCTTAAGAAAATACTACTCTATTTACGACATTGGTAACGATGCTCTAGGTTTAGCTTTAGCCAAGTAGGTTTGGCATAAAATGAGAAATATGTATGTCTTCAAAATATCAAATAACAAAAAAAAAAAAAAAGTTATATAATCAAAAATTTTCAATTCACAGATTACATCTGTTCTCAATTACCAGTTAATTTTTTACCGAAGAGTGCTAGTAATCCTTTAGTTTTACCGTCCAGTGAAACATAAATAATCTTAACTGGTGGATCGCTTTTTCTATAATGAATTCTAGCAATTGATATTAATTGGTTTATTGAAGCATTTTTAGGTAATAAAAAGCAGCAGTTATTCGTCAGCAGCAAAGTCTTTCTTAGTAAACTAGATAACCCGTCCATGCCCAGATGCTCATCAACATCATAAACCTTTAACTCACCATACGAAGGCCCGCACCATGGTGGAGAGCTGTAGATGAAATCTACTTTTCCTTTGTATATTTTCTTAAAAATGTTATGGAATACAGGATCATTAAAATCATTGTGAATAAAGGAAAGCTGATCTAAAACATCATAGTTTTGAGCGTTTTTGAAAGCACTGTATAAGTTGTCAATATTGATATCAACAGCCAAGACTTTTTCCCAGTATTTACACAAATAAATTGAGTCTAGTCCAGACCCACAGGTTATATCCATAGCTATTCCCTTCAATTTGAGTGTACCATTATTTGATAGCTTTTTGTAGCAGTAATCAGCAATAAATGCAGATATGTCTTCTGGGGTAACACTAAACCATAATTCACCTGTCAAAAGAATAGGATTAAAGTCATGTAAAACTGTATCTTTGACAATATTGTTATTTTTAAAGATTTCCAGGTTCTTTTTTAATAGCTCTTCATTCTCTTGTAAAATTTCATCATCATCTAAGACATAATATTTTAAATCTTCTTCTGGCATTATTGTTTGTATATCCGGATTTTCAATTATTTTCGGCTTTGTTAGTTCATTGTTTAGTAATACTTCTTCTCTATCAAAGTCTACTGACGATCTTCTTGCCATTTTATTTTCGTTGTGTTCATTTGCATAAGGGTCATCTGGCAAGATGTCATCAAGCTCAACATACTTATCAGAATTCCGAATTGACAGATTGGATTGTAAAACATTTACTTCACTCACTGTTTGGCCACTGTTAATGTCCTCTATTTTCTGATTTTCTTTATATTCATTAACGCCATCCATCGCAAGTGCATTTTGAGCAAATTCTTGACTGAAGTCGGTATCCACGTGTTTAAGGTAGAACTTTAGTTTATGAAATAAATTGAAACGGAAATGCCAATATCTTCTCATATGCAGCTGTGAAAAATAATCAGATTCGTTAACATTGTTGTCTGAAACAATATACGCCAAAGATTCTCCTTTGAATAAACATTTGGAAACCTCTGCACCAAGTCTTTTCATTTTTTCTTCAAGAGATATCAGACTATTCATGTCATAAGTTATCCTATAGTATCTACCTTCAGCATCTTTATCAATATTGTAAAATCTTCTCAAAAAATCATCTTTTTTCATTCTACTGAAATTTATTTTCTTTTTTTCATACTGTTTTAATGTGAGGAATCCTTCTTCTTCAACAATACTCTTTTCAAATTTTTGAACTTTATCTATAACTTTCATTTGATCTTCAATCCCTTCTGCATAAAGTGTTTTAACATCTTCTAATTGATAAAACCTTTTATTAACCCTAAGAGTATCTTTTATAGAATACAATGGTATGAGAGTATTCATAAAATCATGTTTTTCTTTTTTCAGATATGTTTTTAAATCATGTAGTGATATTGTTTCATTTTCTAAGTGATCAAATGTTTTGAATTCTTCGCTTCCAAACCAAGGCATTACAGAATACTCCTAAAAAAAATAAACCAAAGTTGTTTAGCTTTCCTTAGTTGTTGGGATATAATCAGTTGTTATTACGAAGTTAAAGTTTTAAAACAATCAAAAAAAGAAAAACGTTATTAGTACAATTTTCAGGAGCGAACGCATAATGGGCGTTTGGTTTAAATCCGAAAAGTAAATACAAAAAATGTAAAAAAAATTAAACACTAAGAAATTAATCGGTCCCAGGCGGGGTCGAACCGCCGATCTTGCGATTAACAGTCGCACGCCTTAACCAACTTGGCCATGGAACC